>Ga0307377_10000419_pt1 | contig 56786 bp, 44 predicted proteins | sample TR3MG_FD_202535 | JGI IMG/M metagenome (GOLD analysis project Ga0307377, IMG submission 202535) | Soil microbial communities from Risofladan, Vaasa, Finland - TR-3 | ecosystem: Environmental > Terrestrial > Soil > Coastal area > Acid sulfate soil | place: Finland: Risofladan, Vaasa | collected... | reverse complement strand
GCCCCTCCCCCATTCCCGGCATGGACAGTTTTGAGCCCAACTACGACTTTGCCCACGCCTCCACCATCGCCGCCAACGTCACCTATTCGGCCAATTTCATCCCCTGGAGTGGTGGCACAGAGGACAACGATTTCTACAAGATCTGGATCAAGCCCGGCTTGCACTTTATCTGTGCGACGTCGGAACTGGCCCCGGGTGTGGACACCAACATCATCGTCTACGATGGCAACCGTAACGCCATCGGCGGCAACGACGACGTGACGTTGGGTGATTACAGCAGCCGTTTCGCGTATTTCTCCACCTACGAAGGCTGGTTGTACGTCCTCGTCGGGCACGGCGGGCGGCTGCCAATGACCGACGTGAAGGACAGCACCTACAAGATCCGGTGTGAGATGCAGGTGCCCGGCCAGGCGACGGCGACGAGCACCCCTGAAGAGGGGGAGGCACCCCCGCCCCCTGCGACAGAAGTGCCACCGGCCCCTACATCCCGTCCCCCTGAGGAACTGACGGTGCGCCCATTGACTACCCCGACCCCGGCCTCTGCCGTGACTCCGGCTCCCCGTTTCATTCCCATCACGCTGCTGGTGTACTATGATGCCAAAGACGACCGCCAGCCTGGTGCAGGGGAGGGCATCGCTGGCATCTCGGCCCAGGCCTACGATGCGACGACCAATCAGTTGTTGGCGCAGGGCTTTACCGACGAGCAGGGCAACCTGCAGTTCACTGTCTCCGCAAAGGGCCCTGTGCGCGTGGCCGTTCCCTTCTTTGGTTTCAGCCAACTGGTGGCTGGTGAAGGAGCCAGCATCTACCTGCGGGTTCCGCCCCAGCCGCTCCCGGGAGGAGCGCCTTGATCCATGGGTGAGTCTACTCCGATCCCCAGCCCAGAAAGGCCGCTGTGGACTGGCCGGCCAGGGCGCGGCTGGCTGTGGCTCATTCCCGTTATCGGCCTCATCTTGCTCTTGTTGGTCGCCGTGGCGTTGATCATCGTACTCGGCTTGCGCAGCGTGTTTGGTGAGCCTGAGACCGACCCCGGTATGCCCGTGCAAGTGGTCAAGTACACTCCTGCCCCTTCCACTTCTCCTGTGCGCCCGCCGAGTTGCGAGACGATCATCAGCAGCGGCGACGTGCAGGTGGCGGTGGCCCTCCCGCTCTCCCTCACGGTGAGCAGCCGGGCGTTCCCCGTCGTGGTGGTCGTGGCCGAGACCGGCCAGTGGACCTATCCGCCCGGCTATCCAGGGTCGGCCGCCTGGGCCTGCGGTACGGTGGTCAACTACGTGGTGGGACTGGAGCCGGTGCCGGAGAATGAGACTTTGCTGACCGGATTGAGGCCGGGGGACGAGATCCAACTGGTGCTCTCTAATGGCGTGACCCTGTCCTTCCGCTTCGTCGAGCGGCGGGAAGTGGCAGCCAACGAGGCGAGCGTCTTCGAGCAGGTGCGGCCGCGCCTGACGTTGGTCCTGGAGGGAGAGGGTGGCGCCTGGCAGGTTGCCACCGCCGATTACGTGGCCGAGACGGAGCCGGTGGAACTGCCTTCTAGAACGCTGGCCCAGGTGGGGCAGCCGGTGCGCGTGGGGGATGCGCAGGTAACGGTCACCAGCGGCGGCGCCGGGCGCGGCGGACTCGATCTTCAGCCAGGGACGATGGTTTACCTGGTAGAGTTCTCGGTCGAAGACGTGGGGACAACGCCACTGGACGCCACTGCCTTCGACATGCAGTTGCAGGACGGGGCAGGGAATGGGTATCTGCTCTCACCCGCAGCCAGCGCGGCCGGGGAACACGGCCCACTCAGCGGCGAGATCCCCCCCGGGACGGCGGTGGAGGGCACGGCGGGTTATCTGGTGCCGGAGACGCTGGCAGGCCCTACGCTCATCTGGACCTTTAGTCCCCAGCCTGGATCCGAGGCGCGGGCCAGCGTGAGTATTCCCTACGAAGCGGCCTCCATGTCCCCCTCGGCCGGCCAGGTCGAGGTGGCCATTACCGATGCCTTCCTCAGCGACGATGGCCAGACGTTAGTCGTCGAGGGGGAAATACGGAACATCGGAGAGGGGCCGCTCACCGTGGAATTGGGCGACGTCCGTCTCACCTCGAGCGACGGGACGAGCGACCTGGCGATGGCGGCCCCGCCGCTCCCGTGGACGGTTCAGCCCGGCCAGGTGCAGGTGATCGAACTGCAATACGCCAGGCCCCAGGCTTCGGCGGCCTTGCTTTCGATACTGGGGTATTCCTTCGAAATCCAGGGACTGCAGTGAGTATATTCTCCCCTCTCCCAACCTTGGGAGAGGGGCCGGGGGTGAGGGCCTTCTCCCCTCTCCCAACCTTGGGAGAGGGGCCGGGGGTGAGGGTCAGGATGGCCCGCGCCTGGGCGATGTCGTCGCGAATCTGCGCCACCAGTGCGCCAGGCGTGGAGAAGGTCCGTTCATCCCGCAGACGGGCGACAAAGTCGAGTGCCAGCCCCTGGCCGTACAGGTCGGTGTCCAGGTCCAACAGGTGGGCCTCGATGACCAGGGCTTGCTCACCGGAAGTCGCGACGAAGGTGGGCCGCGTGCCGATGTTGACGACGGCCGGATGTGTTCCCAGGTTCCGCGCGTGCGCCAGGCAGGCGTAGATCCCACCGGCAGGAACCAGGCGCCCGGGCGGAGAGGAAATGTTGGCCGTGGGTATCCCGATGCGGCGCCCTCTTCCATCCCCCCGCACGACGATGCCCGCCAGCCGGTAGGGATGTCCCAGACAACCTGTAGCCTGCGGGATATCTCCCGCCTTCAACGCAGCCCGCACGCGGCTACTGCTCACCAGCGCCCCCTCCCACACCAGCGGCTCGACGACGTGCACGGTGAACCCGTGTTCGGCCCCCCAGCGCTGCAAGAACGGGACGTCTCCCTCGCGCCGGTAGCCCAGCACGAAACCGGGGCCGCCCCACAGTTCGGCCAGGTGGAGGTGGCGGACCAGCAGTTCGACGAACTCGCTGGCGGCGGTACGGGCCAGGCCCGCCGTGAAGGGAAGCACGACCAGCACGTCGAGCCCCAGCGCGGCCAGTAACCCGGCGCGCTCCTCCCCTGTTGTCAGCAGCGGTGGAGGCTCATAGCCCAACGTACTCGCCGGGTGGGGGTCGAAGGTGATGGCGATGGCGGCACCTTGCGCCGCATGGGCCGCCGCCACCATGCCGGTGATGAGTTGCTGATGGCCACGGTGGACGCCGTCAAAGACGCCGATGGTGACGTATCCACCTTGAGTCCCGTCTTTCAGGGGAAGGAATTGAGAGGCCTGGGCGAGGTCATGGGCGATGAACATTCTCAATGCTCCGGTGTGCGGAACACCTTGCGGGGCCGCCACGAGCCGGATGCCCGATCGTAGGCTACGAGCGCCAGGAACGTGCCATCTGGCCCGTAGGCGCGGCCCAGGCCTGCCCCTTCCTGGCCCTCCCCTACTGGGGAGGGCCAGGAAGGGGCAAAGGCGATCGCCTGCCCTGAACAGAGTCGCCGCGCGGTGCCCGCATCCAGGCACAGTGCCGGGAAGTGAGCCAGTGCTGCATCCATCGGGTGTAGCAGGCTAGACCAACGTCCATCGGCCACGGCCTGGGCGAATTCTTCCAACGTGAGGGCGTCCTCCAGGCGAAAATCGCCGCTCGCCAGACGGGCCAGAGCAGTGAGATGGGCTCCACAACCCAGGGCCTGCCCCAGGTCGTGCGCCAGCGAGCGCACGTACGTCCCCGGCGAGCAGGTCACCTCCAGCATGCACGTGGGCGGCTCCCACGCGGTCATTTCCAGCCGTGAGATCTCCACCTGGCGCGCCTGGAGTGAAAGGTCTTCTGCTGCGACGCCTCGCCGGGCCAGCCGGTGAAGCGGCGTTCCCTGGTGCTTGAGCGCTGAATACAGCGGGGGCATCTGCTGGATCAGGCCCCGGAATTGCGCCAACGCAGCCTCGACCTGAGCACGTTCCACTTCGACCGGCCTTTCCGCCACGACCTGACCCTCGGCGTCGTAGGTATCGGTCGTGATTCCCAGCCGCACTCGGGCGCGGTAGACCTTCTGCCCGGACATCAGGTACTCGGCCACGCGGGTGGCCCGCCCGACGCAGACGAGCAGCACGCCGGTCGCCAGCGGATCGAGCGTACCGGCGTGGCCCACGCGACGGATGCCGGTCAAGCCACGGATGCGGTCTACGACGTCGTGGGAGGTCAGGCCACGGGGCTTGTTGAGGTTGAGGATTCCGTCGGGCATAGTGCGTGAAACGTGAAACGTGAAGCGTGAAACGTGTTGCGTGTTGCGTCTTGCGTGTTGCGCAAGGCGTGATGGTGCGGGTTACGCGGTTTGACTTGCTTGCTGGACATCGCGCTGGCGGGCCAGGTCGGCCCGCAGGGCGGTCAACACCTGCGCCTGTGCATCCTCCAGTGAACCGGTGATAGTACAGCCGGCGGCAAGCGCGTGCCCTCCGCCGCCAAGTTGGAGGGCTACCTGCGCGACGTCGAACCCGGGCACGGCACGCAACCCAACCTCGACCTGGCCATCCTCGTTCTCGACGAAGACGGCTGCGACGTTAGCGTCGTCAGCGCTGACCAGGAAATTGACCAGTCCGGCATCGCCGTTGCCGGCATAGCCCACCTGGCGACGCAGCGCCAGCGGGATGCTGGTCCAGGCGATTCCCTCTTCGATCTGTAACTGCGTCAGGGCTGCCCTCCACAGGAGAATCGCGGCTGTCGGGCGGCGGTTGAGGCTGTGGTGGGTGATGGTGGGCAGTGAGGCCCCGGCCTTCATCAAGCGTAGTGCGATATCCATCAACTGAACCGTGACGTTGCTCGTGCGAAACCCGTGCGTGTCGGTGACCATGCCGGTCAACAGGCAGGTGGCGATTTCGGCGTTGACCCGGATAGACAGCGCGTCGAGCAGTCGCCACACGATTTCGGCTGTGGACGAGGCGTGGGGGTCCACCAGGTTGACGGTGCCGAAATTCAGGTTGGTCACGTGGTGGTCCACGTTCAGGAGCGGCACGTTGCCAAAGGCGGGCATCTGTGGGAACTCGCCAATCCGCTTCAGATCCGAAGAGTCCAGCGATATGACGAGGTCGAACGTGGTGCTAATCTCTTGCACGATCGCCTCGGCACCCGGGATGTAGTGGAAGCGCTTGGGAATGGGGTCTGAGCAGGCCATGGTCGGTTCCCGGCCTATCTGGCGCAAGGCCAGGCCCAGACCGGCCAGGCTGCCGACGGCGTCCCCGTCTGGGCTGATGTGACAGACAAGCAGGGGAAGGTGGGCTGACTGGATGAGTTGGCTAGCCTGGTTCAGTGTGGCGTTCTTCTTCACTGAGTTTCAGTTCGTCGAGGATACCGGCGATGTGTTCCCCCCGTTCCAGGGAGGGATCGTAGTGAAAGACCAGTTCCGGGATGTTGCGCAAGCGCAGCCGGCGACCTAACTCGCGCCGCATCCAGCCGCCCGCGCTTTCCATGCCAGCCTGTGCTTCCGCCTGGGCCTCAGCCCCGCCCAACACGCTGAAATGCACGTCAGCGCGGAGCGCGTCGGGCGTGATTGTCACATCGGTGATGGTGACCATGTGTAGGCGTGGGTCGTTGACTTTCCGCTCCAACAGACTCGTCAGGTGGGTGCGGATCAGGCCAGAGACTCGGCGTTGATATTTCTTGCCCATTGGAATTCAGACCTCGTTTTCCAGAGTCCGTCACACGGCTTCCTGCCGCTCTTTCACGTAGAACCGAATGACGTCGCCCACAGCCACGTCCTGAAAGCCTTCCAGTCCCACGCCACACTCGAAGCCGGTTTGCACCTCGCGCACGTCCTTTTCGAACCGCTTGAGCGACGTAATGTGGCCATCGTGCAGTTGTTTCTCGCCCCGGAAGACCCGCGCGCGAGCGTTGCGCCGTGCCTCCCCCTGGCGAATGTAGCATCCAGCCACGAAGCCGACCTTGGGAATCCTGAAGGTAGCCCGGACCTCAGCCTCACCCACCACCACGTCCACGTAGGTCGGCTCCAGGAGCCCTTTGAGGGCCTTGTCCACCTCGTCTATCAGTTTGTAGATGATGTCGTACGTGCGGATGCCCACGCCCCCGCTTTCCGCCACGTGGCGGGCGGGCGAGTCGGGCAGCACGTTGAAGCCAATGATGATGGCGCGCGTGGCGATGGCCAGGTTGACGTCCGATTCGTTGATGTTGCCCGCGGCAGCGTGAATGATGTTGACCTTCAGATCCTCCCGTCCCAATTTCTCCAGCGAACTGACGATCGGCTCAATGGAGCCCTGGACGTCCGTCTTGACGATCAGGTTCAGTTCTTTCACCTGTCCGGCCTGAATGCGGCTGGAGAAGTCGTCGAGGGTGAAGGCTCTGACCGGAGCCACAGCCCTGGCCGCCAGTTCCTCCTGGCGCTTGGCCACGATGACCCGTGCGGTGCGCTCATCCGGCACGACTTTGAAGAATTCGCCGGCCTCCGGCACGCTGGAGAGGCCCATGATCACCACTGGTGTCGAGGGGGGGGCTTCCTGAACTGGATGCCCGGTTTCGCCGAGCATCTTGCGCACGTGACCGTGGGCGAGCCCGGCTACCACGGTGTCGCCCACGTGCAACGTGCCGTTCTGCACCAGCACGGTGGCCGTCGCCCCGTGGGTGCGCTCCAGCCGTCCCTCCAAGACCGTACCCAAGGCGCTCCGGTCGGGGTTGGCCTTGATCTCGGTGGAGTCCGCGACGAGCAGGATCGCCTCCAACAGGTCGTCCAGGCCGGCGATCTTTTTCGCCGAGACAGGCACGCACAGCGTGGTGCCTCCCCAATCGTCACACGTCAGGCCCAGGTCAGCCAACTGTCGCTTGACCCGCTCGGGCTGGGCGCTGGGCTTGTCCATTTTGTTGATGGCGACGATGATGGGGACGCGGGCGGCAGTGGCGTGGTTGACGGCTTCGACGGTCTGGGGCATCACGCCGTCGTCGGCGGCCACGACCAGCACGGCGATGTCGGTCGTGTGGGCCCCCCGGGCGCGCATGGCGGTGAAGGCCTCGTGGCCGGGAGTGTCCAGGAAGGTGATCTTGCGACCATCGTGTTCGATCTGGTAGGCCCCGATGTGCTGGGTGATTCCTCCCACCTCGCTGGCGACTACGTCCGTGTGGCGGATGGCGTCCAGGAGTGAGGTCTTACCATGATCTACGTGGCCCAGGATGGTGACGACGGGAGGACGCGGCTGGAGTTTCGCCGGGTCTTCGCCAGCGTAGAGGCGTTCCCACAACAACGTAGGCCCCTCTTCGGCGGCCTCTTCTGAGATGGTCGGCGTCTCTTCCTTGGGCTCGAATCCCATCTCCTGAGCCACGATGGCGGCCGTCTCGTAGTCAATCTGCTGGTTGATGTTGGCCATGATGCCGGCGTTCATCAACTCCTTGATCATGACGATCGGGCTGACGTTCATCAGGGCGGCCAGTTGGCGCACTGTCAAATAGTCCGGAATCTCAATTACTCGTTTTTCCTGTACCTGCTCACCCATATCTATCTACTCCCTCCCCTCGCTGTGTCCGCCCCTTCCTGGGGCTCCGCTGCCAGGAGTTCAGGTAGCCCATCCGCGTATTCCCGCAACTGGGCTTCGCTTTCCGGCGTCAACTTTACCTTCAGCGCGTGCTCCAGTTGCCTGCGTGCCAGTGTCATCTCCCAGCAGTTGCGCTGGCGGCAAAGATAGGCCCCACGTCCGCTGCGCTTCCACGTTTCGTCCACTACGACCGTGCCCTCGGGTGTGCGCACAATGCGCACCAACTCCCGCTTGGGCTGTACCGTGTGGCAGGCCACACACGTGCGCTGTGGAATGTGCGGGCGTCGTTGAGGCCGCTTGCCCATCCAGGCACTACTCCTCGAAATTCCCCCGTTCGTCCACGACCCGCTCCTTCTTGCGCCGGCGACGGGCGACGACCATGCCTAAGGTCTCGTCGAAGACCAGTTCTCGACGGCGGCGGCGTTCTCGCTGGCGTTTCGATACGTCCCCGGCTCCCCCGGCTTCGAGGTTTTCCTCGGACTCTTCTTCCTCGAGCAGTTCCGGGATCTCCGCCACCTTTTCTTCCACCGGGGCCGCTTTGGCTTCGGCTTCAGGTGCGGGTTGGGGCACCTCTTCGGCCGGTGCTGCCTCGACGGCCACCGGCGCAATCTCTGGCTCGGCGACTACTGCCTCTACTATGGCCGCGACCGGCGTCTCCTCGATGGTCATGGCCTCCTCAGCAGGCGCCGCCCCAACCGCTGCTTCCTCAACCAGCGCTTCCTCGACTGGTTCTTCCTCAACCGGCGGTTCCTCGATGGGCTCTGGCATTTCTATGGCCGGCTCAACGAGCAGCGCGGCCTCCGGCTCGGCAATGGCTTCTTCCGTGGTCGGTACGGCCTCCTCGACCTCCGGCAGGGCGAGCGCTTCGATGCACTGCTGGATCTCGGTCAGGCTCTTGGGGCCGACTCCCTCCAGTTTCAGCAGTCCCTCGTCTCCCTCAGCCAACCGTTCCATCACCTGGCCGATGTTGGCCAACCTGGCACGCTCCAGGTGGGCCAACGTCCGGGAACTGAGGCCGGTCTCGGCCAATGGCATCTCGTAGGCCTGACCGGGGATGCGGGCACGGGCGGCTGTGATGGCCGTGCGCCGCTCAGTCTCTGCGCTCTTGATGGCGGTCCGGCGGGCTACTTCCTCCTGGGCCATGCGCCTTTCGGCGGTGCGCAGCGAGGTATAGTAGTCCCTGACCCCTTCGATCACCTGCCGCAGCGCGAGCAGTTCCTCGCTGTTGTAGGGCAGTTTTTCCTGCTCGTGTTGCCGCAAGATGCTAGCGACGGTAGGGAGCAACTCGGCCACCAGACCCAATGCGGGCAGGAGATTGGAATCCTCGTTCACCTTTTGCAATGCCCACGTGGCTGCCTCGGTCACCCCCTGGATGTCAATCCGCCAACCGGTCAGTTTGGCCGCCAGCCGGGCGTTCTGTCCCGCCCGCCCGATGGCCAGCGAGAGTTGATCGTCGGGCACGACCACGCTGGCAGTTTTTTCCACCGGATCACCGTCCAGGTGTACGCTCAGCACCTTGGCCGGGCTGAGGGCCTTGGCGATGAAGGTGGCCGGGTCGGGGCTCCACGCGATGACGTCAATCTTCTCCCCGCCCAGTTCGTTGACGATGGATTGGATGCGCACGCCGCGCATGCCGACACAGGCTCCCACCGGGTCTACTCCCGGCTGGGAGGCCGCCACGGCGATCTTGGAGCGTGAGCCCGACTCGCGGGCGATGGACTTGATCTCGACCGCGCCGTTAAAGATCTCGGGCACTTCCAGTTCCAGCAAGCGGCGCAGCATGTTCTTGTGGCTGCGCGAGACGGTGATCTGTGGCCCATGGCCGGTCTTGCGCACCTCCAGCACGTAGGCCCGGATGCGCTGGTGAAGTGTATACCGCTCACCGGGTACCTGCTGCCTGCGCGGCAAGATGGCCTCGGTGCCTTCGATGTGCAGCGTCACCGCCTGTGGCTTGATGCTCTGCACTGTGCCGTGGATGATCTCCCCTTCCTGCTGGACGTAGTGGGCATATCGCGCTTCTCGCTCGGCTTCGCGGATGCGTTGGAGGATGATCTGCTTGGCGTTCTGCGCCGCGATGCGCCCAAAGTCCTTGGGAGTATTCTCGACCATGAGCATGTCTCCCAGTGCGACGGTGGATTGGATGGCGCGCGCTTCCGCCAGAGTCATCTCCCGCTCAGGATCGGTGACTTGCTCGACCACCTGTTTTCCGATGAAAATATGAGCCTGGCCGGTCTCCGGGTCAATCGTGGCGGTCACGTTCTGGTTTGCGTCGCCACTAAGGTTGCGCTGATAGGCCGACACCAACGCCATCTGCAGGGCCTCCAGGACGACGTCGCCAGGCAGACCGCGATCCCTACAGATTTGGTTGAATGCCAGTAAGAATTCTGACTTCATCGCTTATTTTTCTCCCTAAGGGGGGCCTATCACCCCCGTGCTGGCCGCGAGCCAGCGCCCACAGGTTGGTTCTTCTATGGTTCGTGGCCGTATACGAAGAAAAGTGGGGCTTGCCCACTTCTCCGACCACATCCATATACGCAGTCAAATTATAACATAACCGTGGTGAACATGCAAGTAATCTGCTTCCCGAAAGTCTCAGTTCAGGCAGGTCCGCTCTGTTTTGTAGCCCATGCCAGGTTGTGCTATAATGACAACCAGTACAGGTAGCCGATTGGGCAAGATACCAGGGAGGGTGGATGGCTGAGACGGTTAAGGAAAAACTGGCCCTGCGAAGTCGCATCATCGGCCTGTTGCTGCGCGATGCGCGGGAACGGGCCGGGCGGACGAAGCAGGAATGCGCAACGGCGCTGGGAGTTCCGGTCAGTACCATCACCGCACACGAAGAGGGACGCAAGCCCGTCTCTCTGCCGGAGTTGGAGGTGCTGGCCTACGTACTGGGCATCGTGACGTCCCATTTCTGGACGCGCGACCCGGAACTGGTGCCAGGTGAACACGCAGTGCCACTCCAGGAAGTGCTGGCTCTGCGCCAACGCATCGTCGGGGGACTCTTGCGCCAGGCCCGCATAGAGGCCGGCGCATCCCAGAAAGAGTTGGCGAAGGCAGTGGGGTGCTCCACGAATCGGTTCTCCGCCTACGAGTATGGAGAGCAACCGATCCCGCTGGCGGAATTAGAGTTATTGGCCCAGCATCTGCACCTGCCCCTGGAGCATTTCCTGGACAATCAGGAAGGGCCGGTGGGGGAATGGCAGCGCCAGCAAGAGGCCTGGCGCCGCTTCCGCCAACTTCCCAGGGAGGTGCAAGAGTTTGTCGCTCAGCCCATCAACGTCAAGTACCTGGAGGTGGTCATGAGGCTGGCCCAGATGCCGGCCGGAGGATTGCGCGCGATTGCCGAGGGGCTGCTGGATATTACGTATTGATTCACGGGGCGGCTTGATCACTGCCAACGGTGGCAGATGGGGGTGCACGGATGGACAATGTGCTTTCAGCGCGGGAACTCAAGGAAGAAGGATTGCGGCTGTTCCAGGAAGGGTTGTACGAGGAGGCGGCCGCCAGGTTCAAGGAGGCCCGGGAGACGTTCACCCGCGAGGGGAACGAGGTCGAGGCAACCGAGATGGTGAACAACCTGGGCGTGATCCACCGGGTGCGGGGCCAATGGGATGACGCGATCGCGGCACTGGACGAGGCCAGGGCGGCGTTTGTGCGGCTGGGTGACCGCGATCGTGAAGCGCAGGCGCTGGGCAATCTGGGCGGATTGTACGCAAGCCTGGGTGAGCGCGACAAGGCGAAGGAAATCTATCGCCAGGCAGCCGACGTCTTCGGGGCCTTGGGCAACGCGCAATGCCAGGGGGAGACGCTGCTGGCGCTCGGAGTGCAAGAGTGGAAGACGGGCAACCGCTCTAGCGCCCTGGCCACCTACGAAGCCGGCCTGCAGACGTTGCCGAGACCGACGGGCAGCCAGAAGACACTGCGGAGGCTACTCGGCTTGCGCACCCGCGTGCTGGGTGGGCCGAAATAAAACAGAGGAAACCGGGTTTTTCGATAAGCGAAGCGGCAAAACCCGGTTTCTAGATTACTCTGCCCGCAGCGCCGCGCCCAGTTCCTGTTCTAGCCGGCGGACGATCCTGGCGCGCAGTTTGGCGACCTCCTGGTCAGATAGTGTGCGGTCGTCGGCCTGGTACGTCAGGCGGTAGGCCAGGCTCTTGCGGCCCGTGCCGACCTGTTCCCCCTGGTAGACGTCGAACAGCACGACCGAGCGCACGAGAGGCGCCCCGGCCTGGGCGATGAGGTCGCGTACGCGCACCGCTGGCACGTTTTCCTCCACCACCACCGCCAGGTCCTCGTAGACCGGTGGATGGACCGAGATGGAAGCCATCGTGCGGGGCGCGCCCCAGCCTTCCAGTAGCCCATCCAGGTCGAACTCCAGGGCACACACGGGCTGCGCCGGCAGATCAAAGGCCTCGCGCACCAGGGGGTGCAGTTCTCCCAGTGTGCCGATCGCGCGCCCTCCGACGCTCGCCTGGGCACACCGGCCCGGATGGAAGGCGGGATGCTGGCTCGGCTCGAACGTCCCTACCAGCCCCAGCCCGGCCAGCAGGGCCTCGACGACTCCCTTGAGGTCGTAGAAGCCCGTCGGCGCACGATCCTGCCCCGCCAACCATATGCGGGCCTCGCGCGGGCCGGTCATCACGATGCCCAGGCGGCGTGGCTCGTCTGGTAACGTCTGCCCCTCCACCGGGATGTACACGGAGCTGATCTCGAACGTGGCCACGCGGTCGAGGAAGCGCAGGTTCTCGCGAGTGGTGCCGAGCAGGGAAGGCAGCAGGGTTTTCCTCAGGTAGGCCCGCTCGGCCGACAGCGGGTTGCGCACGCGCAGGTATTCCCCTGCATCGCGTGGTGCTCCCTGGGGCCACATCATCCCCTCATCCTCAATGTCCACGAGCGAGTAGGTGATGACCTCATCCAGCCCACAGCCCACCAGCAGGTCGCGCACCCGCTCGGCTCCTTCCAGGCGCAGGTTGGCCCGTTGCGGGGGCAGTTCGTCGCGCATGAGCGTCGTCGGGAAACGGTCGTACCCCCAGATGCGCCCCACTTCCTCGACCAGGTCTACCGGCTGCGTGACGTCGAGGCGATGGGAGGGTACGATCACGCGCAAGGTCTCCGGTTTCCCCTCCATGGTCGCAACCTGAAAGTCCAGCGAGGAGAGAATGCGCGCGACCTCGCTGGCCGGCACCTCGACGCCCAGGATGCGGGCCGCGTACGCCAGGTCGAATTCGATCGCCCGCTGTGGCTGGCGGCCTGGATACAGGTCGCCGATGGCCGGAACGACGGTGCCGCCGCCTAGTTCTGCCATCAAGTGGGCCGCCCGCGCGGCGGCCTTGGCCGTCAACTCCGGATCCACCCGCCGCCCGAAGCGGGTGGCCGCGTCGCTCACCAGCCCCAGCAGGCGGGAGGTCCGGCGGACGCTGAGGAAGTCAAAGTTGGCCGACTCCAGGAGGACGTCGGTCGTCGCCTCGGTGACCTCGCTTTCCAGCCCACCCATCACACCAGCCACGGCCACCGGGCCACCGCCGTCGGTGATGAGCAGCATCTCTCCGTCGAACGTGCGCAGTTGCCCGTCGAGGGTCTTCATCTGCTCGCCGGGGCGAGCGCGGCGCACGATGATGGCCGGGCGGTCATCGCCGGACCTGGTGCGCAGGTCGTGGTAGTCGAAGGCGTGCAGGGGCTGTCCCGATTCCAGCATCACATAGTTGGTGACGTCTACGACGTTGTTGATGGGTCGCATGCCAGCCCGGCGCAGCCGCGTCTGCATCCAGAAGGGGGCTGGCCCCACTTTCACGCCCCGGATCAGGGCCGCCGAGTAGCGCGGGCACAGGTCAGGGTCGGCGATCTCCAGCACGATATAGTCCGGTGTGGGGACCAGTTCTGCCGGATGTCGCTCCAGCACCTCGAGCGCGTCCCTCTTGAGAGGAGCGCTGGTGAGCGCTGCTACCTCGCGGGCGATGCCGAAGACCGCATACAGGTGGGCGAACGGCCCCTTGATGTCTATATCCAGCACCGCGTCGCCCATGTAATCTGCCAGCGGCGTGCCCACCGGCGCGTCGCCGGGCAGGTAGATGATGTCTACCTGCTCGCCGGAGAGGCCCAGTTCCTTCTCCGAGCAGACCATGGCGCGGGAAGGGACGCCGCGGATCTTGGTCTTCTTGAGTTTGATCAGGTGCTGGCCTTCGGCGTGACCGTCGTACAGTTGGGCGCCCTCCATGGCAAAGGCGACCTTGAGGTGGAGGTCGCTCTGCCCCCGGCGCTCCAGCAGGCTGGGCGCTCCCGTGACGACGACCTCGATCTGCGGGCCGCCGTACTCGACCTCGGCCAGCACCAGCCGGTCGGCGTCAGGGTGGGGGAGCACGGCGCGGACCTGGCCCACCACGATCTTATCGGGGTCCCAGGGCAGTTCAGCCCCCGGTAGCCCAATGGTCTGGATGGTCTCCACTTCTACCCCGGCCAGCGTGAGCCGTTCGGCCAATTCCTGGACCGGGATCGTGATTTCTACGTACTCTTTGAGCCACGATAGAGGTACCTTCATCGTTCACTCCTTCACTACGATCACATCTTCAACTGCTATTCCGAGCGAATCTCACCTGTCATTCCGCGCGAACTCATCTGTCATTCCGCGCGAACTCATCTGTCATTCCGCGCGAACTCATCTGTCATTCCGCGCGAACCTCACCTGTCATTCCGAGCGAAGCGAGGAATCTCCGCTGCTCAGAACTGCCTCAAGAAGCGCAGGTCGTTCCCGTAGAACAGGCGGATGTCGTCAATGCGGTACTTGAGCATGGCCGGGCGCTCGACCCCGGGGCCGAAAGCGAAGCCGCTCCACTCGTCGGGGTCGTAGCCGCCGTTCTGCAGCACGACCGGATGCACCATGCCTGCCCCGGCGATCTCCAGCCAGCCACTGTACTTGCACACCCGGCAGCCCCTTCCATGACAGAGGATGCAGTCCATGTCCACCTCGATGCTGGGCTCGGTGAAGGGGAAGTAGGAGCCCCGGATGCGCACACGGCGCTCAGGTCCGTAGAACCGCCGGGCGAACTGGGTCAGCGTGCCGATCAGGTCGGTCATCCTGATGTTGTGGCCCACGGCCAGCCCTTCCACCTGGTAGAACTGGTGCTCGGAGCGGGCGGTGACTTGCTCGTAACGGTAGCACTTGCCGGGCAGGATGACGCGGATGGGTTCCGGGCATCGCTCGCGCATCGCCCGCATCTGGCCCGGCGAGGTGTGCGTACGCAAGAGTACCTCGTCGCTGGCCCAGAAGGTATCCCACATGTCGCGGGCCGGGTGGTGGGGCGGCATGTTGAGCAGGCCGAAGTTCAGTTCGTCGGTCTCGACCTCGGGCGCTTCGTAGACCTGGAAGCCCATCTCGGCGAAGATGTCATAGATCTGGCGCAGTGTCTGGGTGGTGATGTGCAGGTGACCCGGGCCGGCAGGGCGGCCGGGCAGCGTGACGTCCAGCGCGCCGCGCTCCAGTTCCCGCTCCATTTCCGCCTGGCGTAAAGCAGGCGCCCGTGTCTCGTGGGCTGCCTCCAGCCTGATTTTGACCTCGTTGGCTGCCTGCCCAAAGGCGGGGCGTTCTTCCTTGGGGAGTTCCCCGATGGAGCGCAGCACGTGGGTCAGCAGCCCCTTCTCGCCCGCGTCGCCCTCCTCCTGGGTGCCACGAGACGCTGGCGCACCTGGCTTGCCCAGGTAGCGCCTGTACCAGGCAGCCAGGGCCTCCCTGTCTTCCACTGCCTCCAACGCCGCCAGCGCCTCCCTCTCCAGTTGCCTCAATTGCTCGATCTTGTGCTCTATCATACGCCTCCACTCCTTTCAACCACAACTGTCCAGCCTCCAACCTCCAACTTCCAACCTCCAATCTCCCGAACAAAAAACGCCCTCGTCCCCATGGGGACGAGAGCGCACGCACTCCCGCGGTACCACCCCGCTTGGCTCCTGATCGAGGCCCTAAAGGTCTTCCCGAGCGATTCCTATCGCCACCTTTAGGGTCTCAGTGGAGCCCGCTTATGTCGCCGACGATGCCCGTAGACGCGATCGGCTGCCCCGCTAACGCTGGGCCTGCGGAGCCCTCTACTTAGGCTGAGCGCCCGTTCAAGGGTCGGCTCGGGAGCGAACTTCAGCAGGCTTGTTCCGAGTGGGGCTTTCAGTCTGCGGCCCCGCCTCCCTGGCGGCCTCCCCCTGCCTACTCCTCTCCGTCACAGCCTTTGCTGCACTTGATTGTACACTACATTATCCGCAAAAATCCCGTTTTGTCAAGTTCCACCGGCTCTCCGAGTCCATCCATTGGCTTTCGCGCCAGGTTGCAGTACACTATCAAAGAGGCTGTCATATTCTTGAGGGCGTCGCTGAGGTGACGTATGAAATGGTCGAGCAGTCCAATCTGGGTGATACCGCTCTTGCTGGTCGCTGGGTGCGCCCCGACCCGGGCAAAAGACACGCGCTGGGAAATCGTGCTCCAGGTGAACGTTCCGTATCCGACCATCGCAGCCGAATTCCTCGACGAGGCTTTCGGTGTCATCGTGGATGATGCCAGTGCTCTGCATATCACGACCGATGGAGGTCAAACCTGGACCCGCGCGGCCAACAACCTGGCCCAGTCCCGAGCCGGGCTGGACGTCGTGAACGAAAGCGTGATATGGCTCGCAGGAGCTGGCGGTCGTGTGTGGACTTCGATAGATGCGGGGCAGAACTGGCGCGCGGTCGCCAGGCTCCCCTATGGGGGACACGTCGAGTTCATCAGTTTCCTCGACGAGCGCACCGGATGGGCTGCCTCTGCCGAGTCAAGACAACTGTGGGCCACCGGCGACGGTGGACGAACATGGAAGGAGATTGCCTTGCCCCAGCAGGCAGGTGGTTTGGTCGCCATCGTGCTGCGGACTGCCCATGCGGGGTACCTGCTGGACAACCGTGGCACTCTGTTCACCACCCAGGACGGTGGCCAAACCTGGTCTTCTCAAACAATGGGGTTAGACGAGTCGCTGAGCATTCCCGTCCTGACGCCCTGTGCCGTGGTACGCTTCTCGGACGAGAACTGTGGGATGGTCATCCTGGGACTGGCAGGCGATGGAAAAAGTGAGGTCTGGGCCATGCGCACTGCGAACGGGGGACAGTCCTGGGACCAGGAAAATGTCCCCGTCTCCATCGGCCAGTTCTACCTGACCCACGATGGCACGCTCTTGACCGTGGCCGATTTAGTTGACAGCGGCAAAATCACCGTGCTGCGCACCACTCGTGCTGTATGTGCAGGTGGTTCCGACAGCGGAAGGTAATCCAAGATTCTCCATTCTCCATTCTCCATTCTCTATTCTCCATTCTTCCCCCTCTGCCGCACAATCTCAAACAGAATCACCGCCGTAGCGATCGCCGTGTTCAGCGATTCGACCCCGGCGGCCATGGGGATAGAGACCCGCCCTCCCGCCAGCGCCTGGGCCTGTTCTCCGGCCCCCGCAGCCTCCCCTCCGACGCTGAGGGCGACCGGGCGCGTCCAATCCACGGCCGTGTAGGGGGTCTCGCCGCTGGCCTCCGCCAGCCACACGTCGCTGCCGGCCACCGCCGCGGCGATGGCCTCCCACCCCAGCGTCGCAATCCGCAGGTGCAGGTGGGCGCCCATGGCGGCCCGCACCGCCTTGGGGTTGCTGGCATCCACCGTGCCGGACGTCAGCAGCACCTGTTCCATGCCGGCGGCGAGCGCCGTGCGCAGGATGGCGCCCAGGTTCCCCGGATCCCGCACGCGATCGAGGATCAAGGTGAGCGTGGGATGCTCGGGGGCAGGATGGGTGGGGATGGGCAGGACGGCGAGGACCCCTTGCGGGGTCTGGGTGTCGGAACAGGCGGCCATCACCGCTTCGCTCACCGTGTGGCAGGGGACGTTCATCTCGCGGAGCGAGGTTAGCAGCGCGTTGCCCCGCACGTCCGCCTCGACCGGCGCGGTGTAGAGCACGAAATTCGGAGGGACGCCCGCCCGCACGGTCTCCTCGACCAGCCGCGTGCCCTCGAATACGAAGCGGCGCTCCCGCTGGCGGACGCGCCGTTGGGCTTGCAGCGCGCGCACGGCCCTGACTTTGTCGTTCTGCAGGCTGGTGATCATGGCTTACCGATAGACAAAGGGCCGGGGGATGCTCCCACGGCCCGGGTTCTTCGTCACTTCGCACCTGAGATTCTTCGTCGCTTCGCAGCTGAGATTCCTCGTCGCTTCGCTCCTCGGAATGACAGAGCGATTCCTATCGCCACCTTTAGGGTTTTGGGGCTTAGCGCGGCGGGATACGCAGAACCTGTCCGACGGAGATGCGAGCAGGGTTCGCGATGCCATTGTACTGGGCCAGGTACGTGTAACTCAGGTTGTAGCGCAGGGCGATACGGAACAGGTTGTCGCCCGGCTGTACCACGTACGTGGTCTCACCTGCCGGCGGTTGCGGCGGCTGGCCACCGGAGGATGAGGGGATCTGCAGCACCTGCCCTACGTAGATCAGGGCCGGGTTGGCGATGCCGCTGGCGCTGGCGATCGCCTGCACCGTGGTGCCGTAGCGCAGCGCGATGCGGAACAGGTTCTCGCCCCGTTGGACGGTGTGCGTCACGCGGCCCGTGGGAGACGGGGTCGCAGTGGGTGTAGGGGGCGGAGACGTGGGTGGCACAGACGTGGCGGGAACAGAAGTTGGGGTCGGCGTGACCGGCGACATTGTAGCGGTCGCGGTCGCGGTTCCTGCCACCGACCGGGCGGCCTGGGTCGAATTCGCCGCTGCCGTGGACAACTGGTCCTGGGTGGATGGGGCAGCCTGCCCTCCGCCGGCCGGGGTCGGCGTCACGTTAGGGGCTGCCGGCCTGTAACACCCAGCCAGCAGGCCCAATGCGATCAACACGCCTATCGCGCCCAGAAACAGCGAGCGTCGGGGTTTCTTCATCGGGCTTCCTCCTTTGTATAAGCCACGCCAATCCAATCGTTGTACACTTTACATAGTACCACAATAGTCCCTCGCCGTCAAATCGCATTACTCCTCCGGCGCCAACCCCACGGCGCGGGCAAATGCAGCTGGCTATTCAAGTACGGCTCCCCGGCTCGCAGGGCCGACGTGGCTGGCGTACAGGCGCAGGAAGCCCGGCGGGATGTCTTTGGAAGGAGGCACCCACTCGTCTAGCCGCGCCCGCAGTTCGTCTTCGCTAAGGCGCACGTTGAGCGTGCAGCCGGGGACGTCTATCTCGACCACGTCGCCATCGCGCAGCGCGGCCAGCGGTCCGCCCACCATGGCCTCCGGGCAGACGTACCCCACGCACGGGCCACGGGTCGCGCCGGAGAAGCGCCCGTCGGTCACCATGGCGACCGAATCTGCCAAGCCCATCCCGACCAGGATGGCCGCCGGGAGCGAAAGTTCACGCATCCCCGGTCCGCCGCGTGGCCCCTCGTAGCGCACGACCAGCACGTCGCCTGAGTGTACGCGTCCCCCCAGCAAACACTCCTGGACGTCCTCCTCGCAGTCAAAGACCCGCGCCGGGCCGGCGTGACGCATCATCGCCGGGTGGACTCCGCTGGCCTTGACGATCGCTCCCTCGGGGGCCAGGTTCCCGTGCAGGACGACGATGCCGCCAGTAGGGGCCAGCGGCGCGTCCAGCGGGCGGATGACCTGAGGGTCGCGCACGGCTGCCCCGGCCATGACTTGTGCCAGCGGGGTGCCGTGGGCGGTGGGCGCGCTCAGGTCGAGCAGCGGCGCGAGGACGTGGAGAAGGGCCGGTACGCCGCCCGCGCGCCCGAAATCGGACACCGAGTGGGACGAGGCCGGCTTGAATTTGGCCAGGAGGGGCGTGTGCTGCCCGATGCGGTCCCAATCGTCGAGCGCCAGGGCGTAGCCCAATTCAGCAGCCAGCGCATTCAGGTGCAGCACCAGGTTGGTCGAGCCGCCGATGGCCTGCACGACTGCGACCAGGTTGCGGAGCGTCGCCGGGGTCACCACGTCGCGAAAGGTCACGCCGGTCGCCAGCGCTTGCACGGCCGCCTCGCCCGCCGCCAAGGCCAGCGCCAGCAAGTCAGGGTTGACCTCCCAGTTCCTGCCGGGCCCCGGCCCAGTTCCACTTCCGCTTCCGCCGGGCTTCAGCCTATCCCCATTTCCGCTCCCGCCGGACAACAGTCCGGCGGCTCCGGTGCGGACTGTTGTCCGCACCAAGCATGGGCCCTCGGCGGAAGCAGGTTGGGTCAGAGCCGCCACGGTCGCGTTGCCCGGCAGGCTCAGCCCCGCCGCCTCCACGACGACGCACATCGTGTTGGCGGTGCCCATCATATTGCATACGCCCGGCCCAGGGCAGGCGGCCCGTTCGATCTGGCCCAACTCGTCGAGCGTGATTTCGCCCCGGTTGGCGCGCCCGATGGCCTCCTTGACGTCGCTGGTGACGACGCGCTGGCCCCGCCACTCTCCCTCGGCCATCAACCCTCCGGTGACGAACAGCGTCGGCAGGTCGAGCCGCGCCGCCGCCATCAGCATGCCGGGCACGATCTTGTCGCACGAGGCCAGGCAGACCAGTGCGTCGAAGCCGTAGGCGCGCGCGGTCAGTTCGACCGAGGCGGCGATCACTTCGCGGCTGGGCAGGATGGCGTGCATCCCCGGCCCCTGGCAGATGCCGTCGCAGGGGGCGATGGTGTGGAACATTAGCGGAACCCCGCCGGCCGCGCGCACGCTGTCCTTCACCGCCTCTGCCACCCGGTCGAGGTGGATGTGGCCGGGATTCAGTTCGTTCCAGGAGTTGGCGATGCCGACCAGGGGCCTGCCTTCGACGTCATCCAGGCCGCAAGCATGGTACAGCCCGCGCGCGTACGCCCCGGCCAGTGCGCGGCGCTTCATCGCATCTGCTCCAGCCGCCGGGCGACTTGTTCGAGCGACAAGGTCGTGGTCACGTCACTCCTCCTCAGTATCTGATCCTGGCTCTGATACGACGATGTGCGGGACGATGGCCTCGACTTCGTCCACCAGCCGGCGCGGGACGACGATCTCCCATTCTTCCTCGCGCGGCCCTCTCACCCGCGAGGTATACGTGACGATCGTCAAGATGGTCGGCTTGCCCCGCGTTAGCTCGACGCGCGTGATGGCGTTGCCGTTCGCTGTAAAGTAACCGTCGTTGGCGTAGAATTCCTTGGGCGCCAGCGCTACGTGGCCCGGGGTGGGCTGGCGATAGTCGTTGCGCGCCCCCAGATAGTTGCCGCCCGCCACGACCGCGCCGATCACGCCCCCAGCGAGCGCCCCGATCGCGGCCCCGCCGAGGGCGCCGGTGGCCAACTCGATGGCAGCCTCCAGCGTGAACAGGCTGGACGAGATATCGTCTGCCGCGATGAACAGGCCGGCCAGCAGGCCGGCCAGGCCGAGTATGGCTGTCAGGCACCCCCATTGCACTCTCCAGTCCCCCTTTTCCTCCTGCCATTTGGCTTCCTTGATCTCCTGCCATTCGGCGGGGGTGTACGTCCAGCGGATCAATGGGCGATCGCTGGCCAGGAAGGCTGTGGCCTGCCGGACCTGCGCCAGGCCCTGGAGCCAGACGATGAGCAAGATCAGGCCGAACAGCGCCAGCGGCATAGACAATAGCACCACCACGCTGCTTTTCCACATGCCGAGCGCGGCCATGATGGCACTGACGAGGACTATGACGAAGGTCAGGGCCACCAGGCCCACCAGGGCTGGCAGACCCTGTTGGTAAGGGTGTGGAATGCGGGGGCTTGTGCCGGGTTGGGGGGCGTCGCCTCTGGGCCACATGGATTCACCCATGATGGAAACCTCCTTGTTTTGGCTTTGTCACCCTCCCGCAGGCTCGGACGACTTGATCGTAACAAAGCGGGAGGGTAGGCTGTGCTGTTCGATTCTACCCTGCCTTGCCGGTCAGGGCAAGTCGGCGACGGGACCCTCCACTTTGACTTTGCGCCAGGGTTGGATAAACTATCCCGATCAGGAGGTGGTTGCTGATGAAAGCACTCGTACTGGAGGAATACCAGCACCTGGTATACGACGACGTAGCGGACCCCCGCATCGGGCCGGAGGACGTGCTGGTCCAGGTCAGGGCCTGTGGCATCTGCGGCAGCGACGTGCACGGCCTGGACGGCAGCACCGGGCGGCGCATCCCGCCGGTCATCATGGGCCACGAGGCCGCCGGCGTCATCGCCGAGGTAGGAGCGGACGTCACCGGCTGGCAGGCCGGAGAGCGCGTCACGTTCGACTCCACCATCTACTGTGGCAGGTGCTATTTCTGCCGCTGGGGCTGGATCAACCTGTGCGACCAGCGCCGCGTGCTGGGGGTGTCGTGCGCCGATTATCGCCAGCAGGGGGCGTTCGCCGGGTACGTGGCGGTGCCCCAGCACATCCTCTATCGCCTGCCGCAGGGGCTTTCCTTCGAGCGGGCGGCCCTGGTGGAGCCGCTGTCGGTCGCCTTTCACGCGGTAGAGCGCACGCCGATCTCCTTGAACGACACAGCGGTGGTGGTCGGCGCGGGGATGATCGGGCTGTTGATCGTCCAGGCGCTGCGGATGGCCGGGTGTGGCCACATCATCGCGGTGGACTTGGACCCGGGTAGGCTGGGCCTGGCCCGCCGGTTGGGGGCGGACGAGGGGCTACGGCCGGATGCTGCTCCGAGCGCGCCCGGCGACGTCGTGGCGCGCGTGCTCGAGCGCACCGGTGGCCGGGGGGCGGACGTTGCCTTCGAGGCAGTGGGCATCGCGCCGACGCTGAACCTGGCGATCCGCTGCCTCAGGAAAGGGGGGGCGCTCACGCTGGTGGGCAACCTGGCCCCGGCGGCCGAGTTTCCCCTCCAGGCGGCCGTGACGCGCGAACTCACGCTGTACGGGTCCTGCGCCTCGCGGGGCGAGTATCCGGCTTGCCTGGACATGATCGCCCGCGGCGCGATCCACGTGGACCCGCTGATCAGCGCGGTCGCGCCGCTGGCCGAGGGGGCAGCCTGGTTTCAGAGGCTATACGATAGAGAGCCTGGCTTGCTGAAGGTGGTGTTGACCCCATAGGGAGGTCGTTCTGTGGACAAGATCAAGACGGGCCTGATCGGTTATGGCAAGGTGGCCCACACGCACGCCCTGGCGCTGAGTACGCTGCCGGAATCCCACTTCGTGGCGGTGTGCGGCCGGGACCTGGCCCGCGCGGAATCGTTCGCTAGCCTTTACGGCGTGCGGGCCTACGACGACGTGCAGGAGATGATCGCGCGAGCCGGCGTCCAGGCGGTCGTCGTCACTACCCCTCACCCGGCCCACGCGCATCCCGCCATCCAGGCGGCGCAGGCGGGGGCACACGTGCTGGTCGAGAAACCCCTGGCGGCCAGCCTCCAGGATTGCGACGCCATCATTGCGGCGGCCAGAGAAGCGGGGGTGAAACTGGGCGTGATCAGCCAGCGGCGGCTGTACGAGCCGGTGCAGCGGGTCAAGGCGGCCATTGAGGCCGGCAAGATCGGCCGCCCCGTGCTGGGGATGGTGGTGATGCTGGGCTGGCGCGACCGGGCCTATTACGAGTCCGACCCCTGGCGCGGCAGGTGGGACCTGGAGGGGGGCGGCGTGCTGGTCAACCAGGCCCCGCACCAACTGGACCTGTTACAGTTGTTTATGGGGCCGGTGGACGAGTTGTTTGGCTACTGGGGTAACCTCAACCACCCTTACGTCGAGGTGGAGGACACGGCGGTGGCGGTGGTGCGCTTCCAGAATGGCGGGCTGGGGTCCATCGTGGTGAGCAACTCGCAGAAGCCTGGTCTCTACGGCAGGGTGCACGTGCACGGGGAGAATGGCGCCTCGGTTGGCGTGCAGACGGACGGCGGGGCCATGTTCATCGCCGGCATGTCGGGCATCCTGGAGCCGCCGGTCAACGACCTGTGGACGGTGCCGGGCGAGGAACACCTGCTGGCCCAATGGCAGGCGGAGGACCGGGCAACCTTCGAGGCGGTGGACGCTACCCAACACTATCACCACTTGCAGGACCAGGACTTTATGCGGGCGATTCTGGAGGAGCGCGAGCCGCTGGTCACGGGCCTGGAAGGGCGCAAGGTGGTCGAGATCTTTACCGCGCTGTACCGCTCCCAGCGCGACGGCAGGCCGGTCAAGTTCCCCCTGGACGCGGTGCAAGGGTCGCAGCAGTTTGACGGCAGGCGGAGCAGCCAGGGCGCGAGACCAGGCTCGGCGAACGCGGCGTGACCGATGTGCCTTGACGTTCGCGCAAAACCATAATACACTATCTATCGTGTCCGGCGATGGAGGTCGGTCGCGTTCCCACTGGACGTTGAGCAGGGGGCGGAGCAGTTTGACGGCAGGCGATCAGGGAGGTACTCAGAATGACGCATACAATAGGCTATTGCGGCTACAATTGCCACTTGTGCGCGGCACGCTCAGACGACCCCGACGTCAGGCAGAGATTGGTGGACGGCTGGCGGAAGATCTTTGGTCATCAGAACTATACCGCTGAGAACGTCAAGTGCGATGGCTGCCTCAGCGATGGCAGAGTGGCAGACCAAGACTGCCAGGCCAGGCCCTGTGCGAAAGAGAGGGGAGTGGAGAACTGTGCAGCCTGTGACGAGTTTCCGTGCAACAAGATGAAGCACCTGATGGCCAGTAGTGCAGGAATGCTGATCTGGTGCCATCCGAGGATTGCCTCCCTCACCGAAGAGGAGTACAACCTATGCATCAGGCAGTTTGACAGCATGCCCAACCTGGTCAGGATGCTGGCCAGGGTGGGGAGGCTCCCTCCGTGGGTGGCCGATGGTCCTGAAGCCCACATGGGAGAGGAGTTCAACGTCTACGTCGAGCATGCAGTGAATTGGGCCAGAATGCACTTGGAGTCAGCTGACTATGCATTCCTTTGCCTCGCGTTCGTGGAAGACGCATACGAGAGAAGCAACGACGTGGAGATCTTTGGCGGCAGTTGTGCGAAGGAATCGGCGGACGAGTATGCAGCGTCGGAAAACACAGGGACTCCTCCTGCGGGAGCCTTTGTCTTCTACGATTGCTTTGGCCCCGTGCACGACGAGCACAAGAACTGGGGGCACGTGGGCCTATCACTTGGCCAGGGGCAGGTAATCCACGCCTGGGACAGGGTGCGAATTGACGACTACCTGGACATCCAGAACCTCACACCTGCTCCCGGCTGGACGAAACCTCAATTCATCGGATGGGCCCCCGTGGAACGGATATTCGTGGGATATCGCAAAAAGGCCTGGAAGTAGGGAATACACAGAGGGACTCGTCGTGAGTTGGCGGGAGCGACAGGTCACCTCGGTGATGAATCTGCCGGCCGCCTGGCAGACGGCCAAAAGTGCCGCTTTGACAGACAGATCAGGCCTAGCGTGAGCAGGAGCGGCACTCCAATCAGCGCCGCAAAGTGGAAGCCTTGAAACGGCAACTTGCCCAGGAACTCCATTTCTCTGGATGGAAAGTTCAGGCTCGCCAGGATGTCGGCGTAGCGCGACGGGACGAGGGTCAGGATGAAGGAGCATGCCGCCAAGCCAAAGTAGATCAGGGAGCCCCACCAGGCCCAGGTGCGCTGCCCCAGTGTGCCCCAAGCCAGGCAGATCAGGCACGCGATCGAGAGCGCCAGCAAATAGATCCCTTGCAGGCCGGACGAAAAGCGGCCAAACAGCGGAAAGATACCGTTGAAGAGAATGGGGATGTGCAGCACGACGGCGTAGAACAGCTCCAGCGAGCCGAGTACGAGGATCGGCATGGGCAGGCTCTCGGTCCAGTATGAGTTGGGGTCCCGGGCCTCGAAGGTCAATCGAACGTTACGGCTCTGGTAGAAACGGATCAGCACTCCTGGGATTACCAGGTAACCCAAAGCCAGGCCAAGCATGGCGAGGATGGCGGCCAGCAAAGAGAGGTCTTTGCTCGCCAACAGCAAAAACAGCACCACGATCGTCAGAGGGGCGCCGACCACGAGCCAGGCCCACAGCAGGGCCAAGGCCAGCGTCCTGGCCCAACGGCGCGTTTTCAAATGCCCGTAACCGAGCGGGATGAGCACTGCCGCGATCAAGTAGTACCCGATGACCTGGGCGGCGATGTTGCCGAACATGAAGGAGCCAAACCCAAAGCCTTCGTAGTGGAAGCGGCCACCTGCGGAGAACAGGTAGAAGCAGTACATCTCGATAGGCCCCAGGAAACCGGTGGGGATGCCGATCAGCAGCAGCAGGACGCCGATGCCAACGATAAGGGGGATTCTATCTTTGTGATCCATAGCGTTCTCCTTTGTCTGTGTTGCCTACACATAATTATATTATGTATTTGGTTCACTGTCAAGTGCTGGGAGGTAACTCGTGAGAATTGTGACGTTGACTGAGAATACTAAGCCGGAGGGCAGGGAAGATCTTACGGCCGAGCATGGACTGTCGCTTTACGTGGAGCACGATGGCAGGCACATCCTGTTCGACAGCGGGGCGACCGAGGCCTTCCGTCGCAATGCAGAGAGGCTGGGCGTCAGTATTCCGGGGGTGGACGTGGCGGTCCTTTCGCACCACCACTACGACCACGGAGGGGGCCTGCCTTACTTCCTGGAAGCCAACCAGAAGGCCAGGGTGTACCTGCGCAAGTGCGAGGAAGGAGACTATACCTTCAGGGCCTTTGGCATCATGCGCAAGCACATCGGCCTCGACCGCGAGATGTTCCAGAAGTATCCAGGCCGGTTCGAGTTCGTGGAGCGGGACACCGAGATCCTTCCCGGTGTGTTCGTTCTCACCGGTATCGGAAAACGCTACCCGCTCCCCAAAGGGAACCGGCGGCTGTTCGTCGAGCGGGCGGGGGTGTGTACCCGGGATGGCTTTGAGCACGAGCAGATGATGGTGATCGAGGCGGAGGCAGGGCTGGTGGCCTTTACGGGTTGCTCGCACAGTGGCATACTCAACATGGTGGAGGCGGTGGCCAGGCAGTTTCCTGGCGTGGCGATCCAGGCGGTCCTGGGTGGTTTCCACCTGGTGGGCATCCCGATGTGGAACACGATGGCCGGGAGAAAGCGGGAGGTAGAAGAGATCGGGCAGGAAATGCTCAGGTATGGGATTGGCAAGGTATACACGGGGCATTGTACGGGCATGAAGGCGTACCGGGTATTGGCGGGGGTCATGGGAGAGAGGCTGGAGTATCTTACGACCGGCAGTCAAGTGGTGTTGTGAACACAGGAGGGCTCCCGTTATATGGACAAGGACAACGACGTGGAATGGCACATTCCCAATAGTGAGCGGGGTTACCTGCGCGATCTGGCCAGCAAGCAGGCCGCATACGCCGCGCTGCCCGTCATGCAAGAGCGGAAGCAGATGTGGTATGACCTGAACGATGGGCGCCCGGGTGCGCGGCCACCGGTCATCGTCGAGACGTGGACCTTCGACCGTGACTTTATGCCCGATGGTGTGTTCCATTGCGCCTCGCAGGCCGGCAGGGCTATCGAACAGCAGTTGCTGCGCAACGTCCGCAACTATGAACTGATCAACGACGACAAGGTCATGCCCGAGACCTTCGACGTGGGCTGGTTCGTGGATATTGACGAGTTGGGCGTCAAGATCGAGACCGAAACCGTCAAGGACGCCCAGGGTGTTGAGACGGGCTACCGCTTCCTGCATCCCATCAAGAACCTGGCACAGGATCTCCCTATGCTCAAGCCTGCCGTTTGTCGGGCGGATCGGGAGCGGACCATGGCCTGGAAAGAGTTCCTGGAAGACCTGCTGGGGGACCTGCTGCCGGTCTGCATCCGCACCGGCACGTACGGCAGCACGATGTTGACCCACAGGGTGATCGAGTTGATGGGTATGGAAGCGTTCTACATGGCCATGTACGACAGCCCCGACGCGGTGCACCGGCTGATGGCCTTTCTGCGGGACAACGCGCTGCGCGTGATGCACTGGGCTCAAGCCGAGGGTCTCCTGCGGCTCAACAATGAGAACCAGGACAGTTTCGGCTCCAGTTACAACTTTACGGCCCGTCTGCCCGCGCCCGGCTACGATGGCGGTCCCGTGCGGCTGTGCGACATGTGGGGGGCTACCAACAGCCAGGAGACGGTGGGCATTTCGCCCAGGATGTTCCACGAGTTCTGCTTCCCCTATTACCGCGACGTATGCGAGCCGGTGGGCCTGCTCTACTATGGCTGCTGCGAGCCCGCCCACCCATTCTGGGACGACATTCGGCAGTTGCCTCACCTGAAAAAGGTCTCCATCTCCCGCTGGTGCGACCAGGCGCTGATGGGCGAGGCGCTGCAGGGCACCGGCGTGGTGTTCTCGCGCAAGCCGGACCCCAACTTTCTCAGTGTGGACGAGCGGCTGGACGAAGAGGCCTGGGCCGCCCACATCCGCGAGACGCTGCAGGCGACCCACGGCCTGTTCGTAGAGTTTATCGTGCGGGACGTGTATACCGTCCACGGTGACCTGAACAACCCGCGCCGCGCCGTCGAAGTCGCCCGGCGCGAGATTGACCGGCATTATTGAAGACCTGACAGGTTTTCGCCGGGCGTACTCGCCCGCAACCTGTCAGGTCTGTGCGCGAAGAGGAGGCTGACGATGAAGAAACAAATCAAGGCAGATGCTGCCTGGTGGCAGACGGGCGAGAAACAGCCGGCCAGGCCGTACAAGGGAATGGTGCGCACGTCGCGCTACCTGGCCATGCGGGATGGCGTCAAGATCGCGATTGACCTGTACTTGCCCAGGCACCTCGGAGCGGAGGACAGGCTCCCTACCGTGCTCCACCAGACCCGCTATTACCGGCGGTCCGTCTACCACTGGCTGTTCCGCTGGTGGATGGAGCATAGCGACCTGATGAGGCAGTTGATCCAGCGCCTGGTGGAGAACGGCTATGCGTTCGTGAACGTGGATGCGCGTGGGTCGGGGGCCTCCTTTAGCTCGCGGCAGATGGAATGGTCGCCCGACGAGGTCAAGGACGGCGCGCAAGTCGTGGACTGGACCATCCGGCAGCCGTGGTCGAACGGCCTGGTGGCGTCCATGGGGGTCTCCTATAACGGGACGGCGGCTGAGATGCTGCTGGTCAACCGCCATCCGGCGGTCAAGGCGGCCATCCTCCAGTACTCGCTGTTCGACATCTACGAGGACATCCTCCGCCCAGGGGGAGTGTACAACGAGGGCTTTATGCAAACCTGGGCGGCGCTCAACGCGGCACTGGACCGGGACCGGTTGCCGTCGTTTGCCCGCCAGCACATGGGGTTCCTGGCGGGGATGGCGGTCAAAGGGGTCGCGCCCGTGGACGAGGACACGACCAGGGCGATGCTCCAGGCGGCCATGAAGGCGCACGTGGACAACTATGACATCTACCAGACCTCCCTGGAGGTCGAGTTCTGCGACGACAGAGCCACGACAGGGATCGCGCTGAACGATTTCAGCCCACACGCTTTCAGGGGCGCGATCCAGGCTTCCGGGGCGGCCATCTACTCCTGGAGCGGCTGGTACGATGGCGCCTATACCCTCTCGGCCATCAAGCGTTTCCTGAACGGCAACGTGCCGGGGAAACGGCTCATCCTGGGCCCCTGGGACCACGGCGGGGAGCAGAACCCGGACCCGTTCGTGCGCGACCACAAGAGCCGCTTCGACCACGCTGGCGAGATGCTGCGCTACTTGGACTATCACCTGAAAGGAGTGCAGACGGGGATCGAGAGTGAGCCGCCGGTGCACTACTTCACGGTGGGCGAGGAGGCGTGGAAGTCGGCGGACACGTGGCCGCCGGCAGGTTTCGAGCCGACCCCCTACTACTTCTGGGAGGGGCAGGCGCTCAATTCGCGTGAAGCCCCGGCCGGGGACGGAGCCGACACCTACCAGGTGGATTATGCGGCCGGCTCGGGGAGGACGTCGCGCTGGCTCTCGCAGGTCAACGTCAAGGGGGTGCGCATCCAGTACCCGGACCGCAGGCGACAGGACGCCAGTTGCCTGGTTTACACGACGGCGCCGCTGGAGCGGGACACCGAGGTGACGGGCACGCCCCTGGCCACACTATTCGTCCGTTCCACGGCCACCGATGCCCAGTTCTTCGTCTACCTGGAGGACGTCGGGCCGACCGGGGACGTGGGCTGCTATTACGTGACGGAGGGGGTCTTCCGCGCGCTCCATCGCCAGATCAGCACGGAGGCGCCGCCGTACCTGGTGCCAGTGCCCGGCCACTCGTTCAAGCGGCAGGACGCGCTGCCACTGGTGCCCGGCGAGGTGGCCCACATCACGTTCCATCTGCAGCCCATTTCGTACCTGTTCCGCAAGGGGCACTCCATCCGCGTGGCGTTGGCCGGGGCGGACAGGGATAATTTCGCTCTGATTCCACCCTCGCCGCCCAGGATCGAGGTGCTGCGCAGCCAGGCATACCCGTCGCGCGTCCTGCTGCCCATCATGGTGAGATAGCGCGAACTCTACGTTTCCCATCGCCGAACCACGATTGATGCCAGCACGGGCCTAGGGCCGCCCGAGATCGGCTTGTGTGCCGTCCCGTTATGCGGCCAGCCCCAGACTGCCACCTGCTGGGAAAGGACAGGCTCATTGGACGGTCAAGCAGAAAAGGCTTTCGTGGTGGTTGGTGGTCTCCTGCGCCAACGAGACGCCGTGCTCCTGGTCAGGCAGCAGAAACGCGATGACCCTGAGCTGAAATGGGCATTGCCAGGAGGGTACGTTGAACGAGGTGAATCGTTGCTCGATGCCCTGCGCCGAGAGGTGCGTGAAGAGACCGGCCTGCATGTGCTCGAGGTCGGCCCGGTGCTCTACGTGGTTCACTTGATTGTTCCAACTGTAAAGACCACGTTCGTGGTCCTCGTGTTCCAGGTAGACGCCTGGTGCGGAGAGTTGCAAGTGTCCAAGCCGCCAGCCGACGCGGAAGAGAGAATTCTGGACGCTCAATTTGTGCCAGTTGAGGAAGCCATTCAACGTCTGGAACAAGGTTTTCGCTTCGCGAACGAGCCTGCCATCGGATTCCTGAGTGGTGACTCGCCGCCAGGAGCCGCGTGGGTTTATCAGGGAGATCCTGCGAAGGGCGATTGCCTCATCGAGCGCACTCGCTTTGAGGGCCAGGCGACCGTACAATGACTCATTGGAGATGAGCAGGGGATTGCGGTGGGTGAACAGGCTCTCGGGCATCGTGATCACGGTGTTTGGCGTGCTCGCCCTTTTGAGTGCGAGTGGCAAAGGCAGCACAACACTGTGAAATATCGAGGAGGTCGAAATGGTTGACATAGCGGCAACAGCGATGGCCCACGTACAGCACCTTTGCGTGGACATCGGTCACCGGCCCACCGGGTCACCGGGCAACCAGGCAGCAGCGGACTATATCGAGAACGTGTTCCGGGATGCGGGGCTGGCCATTGAGAGGCAGACTTTCGCCTGTTGTCGTTGAGGTAGGAAATGGCAGCAGCGAAGTCAAGAAAGCGAAGACGCGAACGTAGGGAGAAGCGCGGAGCGTCCGAGCGCCTTAAAGCCAGGTTGGAGCGAGGCTCCTTCCGTGGTCAAAAGCTTGTCATTATGCCAGGTGGACAGGTGAAAATGTCCGAGGTCTTGGCAGACTTTGTGGAACCGTACATGGATAGCGTGGATACCGAGGAAGCTTACCGCAGGCTCCTGACTCTGGCGCTCATGGCGTGGAATGCATCCTTTCTGCCCGAAGAAGAACAGCAAGACATGATAGACAGGGTGCTTGAAGCCGGGATACCAGCGGGCAACGATGAGCTGAAAGCAGGGCTGAAGGGAATCGTGAATATGCTGCTGGCCCGCAAGAAGGCGCATTTCTCTCAGTATACGCGCAACATCATTGACTTTGAGGTGACAGACAGGGGGGACGGTTATCAACTCGCTGTTGTTTCAACACTGGAGAATGATGAGGAGGATAGCTGACGTTCCTGGATGTGGGTAGCCTGAGCGCGTCGGTGAAAGAGGTTGACCATGCTGGACATCCTGATTCAGAATGCACAGGTCGTGGATGGCACGAACAGGCCCGCCTACAGGGGCGACGTGGCCATCGAGGGAGGCCACATCGCTGACGCCGGCCCGCTGCCTGGCGCTGCTGCGAAAACGGTGCTGGACGCCACAGGCCGGGTGGTCGTGCCCGGTTTCATTGACATGCATTCCCACGCCGACTTTTCGCTGCTCGTGGCACCGGAAGGAGAAAGCCTGGTGCAGCAGGGCATCACGACCCTGGTGACCGGGCAGTGCGGCGTGTCACCCGCTCCGCTGACGAGAGAGCACCGCAAGGACACGCTTGCTACGCTGAGCATGTTCATATCGCCCAAGGTCTCCATGCCGTGGGATGAGGTATCCTCGTTCGACCGCTTCCTGGACTACCTGGAACGCCTCCGGACATCGGTCAACGTCGTGCCGCTGGTGGGACAGGGCATGGTGCGGGCCGCCGCCATGGGCTACGGCGCAGGCCAACCCACCCGAGAGCAGATGGACCACATGCGGCGGCTGGTCCATCACGCTATGGACTGCGGCGCGTTCGGGCTATCTACCGGGTTGATCTACCCGCCAGGCTCTTTCTCCTCCACGGCGGAACTGGTCGAGATGGCCAGGGCGGCCGGCGAGCGGGGCGGCCTGTATTTTAGCCACGTGCGCGGGGAAGCGGAGACGGTGATCGAGGCCGTAACAGAGGCCATCGAGATCGGGCGCCAGGCGGGCGTCCCGGTGCAGATTTCCCACTTTAAGGCCGGCCCCCGCAACAACTGGGACAAGGCCCCCCTGGCCCTGGAGTTGATGGACCGGGCGCGGGCGCAGGGGCTGGACGTAACGGCCGACATGTATCCCTACCTGGCAGGTTGGACTTCTTTGGCGGTGCTATTGCCCAGGTGGGCGCTGGAAGGAGGTATCGCCGCTGTCCTCAAGCGGCTCATCCTCCCCTGGGAGCGGAAAAAGATCATCCAGGCCATGCAGGCCGGCCAGGGCGGCATCGTCGAACACATCGAATGGGACAAGATCCTGATCAGCGGATCGAGGAAAGAAGAGTACATGGGGCACTATGTCTCGGAACTCGCCGCCAGAGAAGGCAAAGACCCCTACGTCTGGATTCTGGACGCTTTGCTCAAGACCCTGGGGAACACCCAGATGATCATCTGGATGATGGCGGAGGACAACGTCAGGCTGCAATTGCGGCATCCGGCCATCATGATCGGCACCGACGGGTGGGGGATGACGACCGAGGGGCCGATGGCCTTTGGTATGCGGCATCCGCGCTGCTTCGGGACCTATCCACGGCTATTGGGCCAGTACGTGCGGGAAGAAGGAGTGCTGTCGCTGCAGGAAGCGGTCTGGAAAGCCAGCGGCTTCCCGGCGCAGAAACTCGACCTGAAAGATCGCGGCCTGATCAAGCCAGGCTATCAGGCGGATCTGGTGGTGTTCGATCCGGCCACGATCCAGGACCGGGCAACCTACGAGGACCCGCTGCAATATCCGGCGGGCGTTGACTACGTCCTGGTCAACGGCGAGATCGTGGTCGAGCACGGCCAACAGACCAACGCCCGCCCCGGCAGGGTCATCCGGCGGAGAGCCTGAGGCCACCGGAGTCCCGAACTGTTCGGGGTATGCCTCAACAAGTTGAGGACTCCGGACTCCCGAACTGTTCGGGGTATACCTCAACAAGTTGAGGACTCCGGATATCAGAGAAGGCAACGCCCTCTGCTGTTCACGAGTGTCCTATTCAAATACCAGCGCGACCATCTGGTGCCCCGCGAGTTTCGGCACCACGAACTCGACGCGGTCGCCTATCCACTCGAACGGCAGCCGGATGTACTCATCCGCGGGCTGCTGCTCAGGCACGCACGCTACGGCCTCAACCTGCTGCGGTACCCTCACGGACACTTTCAAGTCGTACAGCGGGATCACGTCCTCGATGACGTCAATGTCCTGACTGCGGCGCTCGGGGATATAGTGCAGCAGGTGCACTACCCAGCGGCGCTCCGCCGCCTGCTCGTTGACGGTGACCTGCAGCGTGGTGGGGCCGTCGTGACGGACCAGCGGCTCCGGCAGCAGCAGCCCCAGCGCGTTCAGGAACAGCGTCTTACACCAGCGCGGCGCGTTCCGGCTGTACTGGGTGAAGATGGGATGCGCGAAGTAGATCGCGCGGCCACGCTGGACGATGGCGGGTGGCCCGACCTGCCCCGACGAGGGGGTCTGCCGGTGGGAGCAAAAGTGCTGGTAGGTGCGGTCAAAGTAGGGCAGCACCTTGTTCGCCAATACCTCGGCGCCGGGTTCGGCCTCGACGTCCATTCCGCGCATGTACATCACGTGTTCGGTCTCGGGCAGCCCCTGGCCGATTGGCCCCGCGGGCAGGACGTACTCGGCGTAATCTCCGCGCATGAAGGGCTTCCCGCGGACCAACTCGCCTTGCAGGTCGCGCGGGCCTTCGCTCCTGAGACGCACTCCCAATGCCTTGAGGGTGAACGTCGTTTTCTCCGCGTCCATACCTGACTCGAACGAGGCGATCAACGCGCCGCCGCCGGCCAGGTATGCCTCAAGTTTAGTGCTCAGTTCCGGGGAGACGGGGATATTGTCGGGCAGCACCACCACCCGGTAGCGTGAGAGGTCGCTGGCCGAGTCCACGACGTCGAACTGGTGGCCGCTCTCCTCCAGCATGCGCGTGATGCCCATGAGCGCGGGCGGCAGCCCACCCACCGCAGCGCCGTAGAACTCTTCCGGCGTGAACACGCCGATCTCGGTCACCGCCCGCGCCCCCTGGCACCAGGGCTCCTTCTTCTCCACCTCGGCGTAGACCGAGCCGATCAGGCGGTAGACGTGCGGGTCTATCTGGCCCGAGGGGTGCAGTTGGTCGCCGACCATGCATTTGGCGCCCAGGGCCAGCATGCGGAAGCACTCGTACTGCAGCGCCGCCTGGTTCTTGAAGGAGTGGAAATCCCCCCACGAGGTGTGAAACTTGCCGGTGTGTGCCATGCAGTCCACGCCGAGGTTGCGGGCGTAACGCATCGTGATCGGAAAGTCCAGGTAGCCCCAGCCGCCGCTGGGCAGCGATTCCAATTCAAAGTGGGTGTAGGCGTCCACGACCGCCCGGTGGCGGGGGCCGACGTGGCCGGCGTTGTAGAAGATGGTGCACTCCTGGTTGAACTGCCGCACGAAACGGGTCATGTCGCGCTTGAAGCGGTTGACGGTCTGCAGGCCGAACCGCTGGCGCGCTTCGGCATCGGCGGGGTCCAGGCCCTGTTCCTCCATCCCGGCCCGGCAGTGGCGGCAGGCGCACGCCAGCGGCCGCACGATGTCGAAGAAAAAGCCGTCTACCGGCAGCGTCTCCAGTATCTCCCGCACGTGGGGCTTGAGGAAAGTTTCGGCGTAGGGGGAGTTCAGGCACAGTTCGCGGTAAAAGCCCGCTTCGAACGGGGGTGTGCCGAGGATGCAGCCGTGCTCGTCCATGGCGAGCCACTCCGGGTGTTGGCTGGCCGTCAAGTGGTCCCACTGCACGGTGAGGTAGATCGGCACGCGGATGTCGCGCGCATGGCAGGCCTCGATCTGCTCCAGGAGCAGATCGTGGGTCAGGTGGGGGTGCCGCCGTTCGGGGAAGGCCCGCGTGTCAAAGTAGATCCAACCATGGTGGCAGCGCGCGAAACAGGTGATCGAGTTCACGTGCGCCTGCTCCAGCGTGGCGGCGAACTCCTCGGGGTCGAACTGTGATCCGATGCCCGCGATGTGCTCGCTGGTATGAAAGTCGAGGTGGATTTGGCGGAAACGCAAGTCTACGTTCATGGGAGATGGCCCTCCTTTGGCAGAGATACTACGGCTACTGTGGTTTCGTCACGCTGCAAGCGTGACCTACGATTCTGCTGTGGTTTCGTCACGCTGCAAGCGTGACCTACGATTCTTACTGCGAAACGGGTTTCGTGTTTCGTGTTTCGTGTTCCGTTATGTGCCACGCACCACGCACCACGCATCACGTTTCACGTTTCACGTTTCACGTTGCCACGGTCTCAGCGCCAGCACAGTTCCTCGTATACCTGGTTGTAATAGAGCGCGCTCTCGACCGGCGTGTTGGGCGGGATGTGGTTGCCGACCGCCATGAAGAAGCCGGGGCAGTGCCGGCCCAGCCGCATACACCGTTGAACCTCGGCGCGAATCTGATCCCTGGTGCCGGAAAGAAGAATACGGGTGTCGGCGTTGCCGGCGATGATGTGGGTCTGGCCGTACCTGGCGACGATCGTTTCCAGGCTGGTCAAGGGTTCGAAGATGAATCCGTGCACGCCGGTGGCGGCGAGATCGTCAACGAACTCGTCGAAATTGCCGTCGGAGCAGAACAAGACCCGCTTGCCGCTTTCCAGGAGTGGCGCCAGGTACTTCCTATAGTTCGGGAACACGTACTGGCGATACCAGGCTGGCCGCATGAAGGGGCCGGAAGACCAGACGATGTCGTCGTGCACCATGACCACCGGCACGTCCGCCTCGGCCAGGGCATCGAAATACTGCTGCATCCAGGAGGCGTAGTGGTTCGCCAGTTCGCCGAACCGCCGTGGGTCAGTGCCTGCCGCCAGGAGCAGCATGTCCCACCCGAACAGGCCGATGAAGCCCGAGACCAGCGTGACGTAGATGCCGGTCATGTTGACGCCGAACGGGTGCGCCTGACAGTTGGCCTGGTAGTGGGTCTCGAAGCAGCGGGTGAGTTCACCTTGATCTTTCTCCCCCAGGCGCTCCCACGGGTCGAAACTCAGCACGTCTTCGGGGCCCTGGTAGGGACAGTAGAGCGTGTCGCGGCGATCCACACCGCCGGCCGCGTACTCGGCGTGGCCCATGTCGGTGGCCCACGCGCCGAATTCGTCGTGGCCGATCAGTGTGCTCCAGAAAAAGTCATAGTTCCAGGCGCGCATGAAGGCGATAGCCGCTTGTGCTCTGATGGGATCGGGGCTTTCTGCGCCGACGTCTATGCCCGTCACAGCCTGGATCAGGTCCCAGTGCATCTCCGCCGAGTATTCGGTGCGCGGGATGCGCTCCGGCCTCTCCAGGCGGATGGCCGCCCAGCCATCCTCGTACGACATGCACTCCCCTGTTTGGCGTTGCTCAGGCCAGTCCCAGCCTGGCCCGCACGAAAGCACGGACCTGTTTCAGCGCACCGAAGGCCTGGCGCGCGTCCTGCGCGCTGGCCGAAACGCCGGGGTACCGGATGTCAGTTCCGAACTGGTCCAGGGTGGCGATTGCTCCAGCAACCAGCGTGAAGTCCGGATCAGCATCGGTGCACAGGTTGCCCAGTTGAACCAGATCGTGGCGGCGGGGGTAATCAATCGCGTGGCGGACCAGGTAGGCCTTCAAGTACTTTTCGGCGCTTTGCTGGCAGTTCCAGCAAATGTTATCCGGCAGAAGCGTCTTGCGCTGCCGCAACAGGATGCGCGCGGCCTGATAGTCCGCTTCGGCTTTGTGGATCCAGCCGGTGATTTCGTCGTTCATAGAGAACTTTACCTTGCGTAACAGTTTCCCTGAAGAAAGCGGGGCCGCGTTCGACCAGTTGTTTCAGTTCAGTCGGTGTGCGAACCAGCACGTCTAGCGCGAAGCGACGATGAGGAAACAGGTCAGAGATGGCACGATGCCGTTCAAAGACGCTACGATCGGTGAGTACATCGGTCACGACCAGCAAATCTATGTCGCTATCTGGCTCGGGCTCACCGTAAGCGCGCGAGCCAAACAGGATGACTGTCTCAGGGTCAAAGGCTGACACGATGCGTTGGACAATCTCGTGCAATAGATCGTCTGTGACTGGTGTGCAGGAAATGCTCATGCTCGCCAATTCCTATCTCTGCTCAGAGTGGACGCGTCATAGTGTAACATAGTCTGGAGTGGCTGGCAAATCGTCAAATTCACCCTCCCGCAGGTTGGGGCGAACCTGCGGGAGGGTAGGCCAAGCAGTCACGAAAAGAGTTGACAAAGTGTTCGTTGTACTGTATACCCGCCTACGAGACACTTGACGTCTGAGGAGGGCATATGCAGATCACCGACGTTTCGCTTTTCCGGGTGAGCGGCCGCTGGAGCGGGCCAGAGTTCCCGCCCGGGGACCGCACGGCATTGCCGCTCGATATCTACCCCGAGTTCAACCAGCCTGCCGGGGAGGAGGAGCAGCCCAGGCCAGCGCACGCGCTGTATGTGGAGATCCAGACCAATGAGGGGATGTCCGGCCTGTATGGACCGATACAGGAGGGCCAGGCCTTTGTGATCCGCAACTCACTGCGTCCCTTTCTGATCGGACGCGACCCACTGGCGAACGAGACACTGCTGGATCAGATGCTGCGGCTGGATCGGCACGGGCGCTCCGGGATGTTCGTCACCGGAATTAGCGCGGTTGACTGTGCGCTGTGGGACCTGAAGGGGAAGGCGTGGGGACAGCCGGTGTACCGGCTCCTGGGCGGGCCCACGAGGGCCTCAGTACCCGCGTACGCCAGTATGCTGGGGTTCTCCGTAGAGCCCGAGGCGGCGGCCGAGGCAGCCCGGGAGTACCAGGAGCGGGGATTCACGGCCCAAAAGTGGTTCTTCCGCTATGGGCCAGGAGACGGCAAGCAGGGCCAGGAGAGAAACCTGGCGCTGGCCCGCGCGGTTCGGGAAGTGGTGGGGCCCTCCTACGCTTTGATGTTCGACGCCTTCATGGGCTGGGACGTGCCGTATGCAGTTGAGATGGTGAGGGCCCTGGAGCCGCTGAACCCCACCTGGATGGAGGAGCCGGTGCCGCCGGAGCGAGTCGGCGAACTGCGCACGATCCGCCAGGCGGCCGGGGTGCCGTTGGCAACCGGGGAACACGTGTACACGAGGTGGCAGGTAAAAGAGCTGCTGGTCAGGGAGGCGGTGGACGTGGTCCAGACCGATCCCGACTGGACGGGCGGGATCACGGAGCAGATCAAAATCTGCAGCCTGGCGTCGGCGTTTGGTGTGCCGGTCGTGGCACACGGCCATTCGCTGTTGCCCGCCCTACACGTGGCCGGGGCCCAGTCGCCCACAGCAGTGCCTATGGTGGAGTTTTTGATCCAATGGCAGGAGAGAAAGCAGTTCTTCCACAAACCGATCTATCGGCCCGAGGGGGGAGGAGTGAGATTGCCACAGTTACCGGGGCTGGGTCTGGTACTGGATGAGGGGAAGATCGAGACGCGAGAAGCATTCCCGCTAGAGTAGCCCCGGGCGGTAGGGGAGTGATGGCAACAGGTCCAGCGCTTTATCCTACCTCATCAGGGCGCACCTCTTTGCCCTCGCGCGCGGAACTGAGAGCGGCCAGCACGAACTGGAGCACCGCTTTGCCGGTGGGGCCGTCGAGCACCGGCTGCCCGCCCTCCCGCAACACGCCGATCAGGTGGCGAGTGCAGTCAATGAAGGAATCGTGCCACTCGACCCGCTCGACCGGGATGGAGGTGGTCTTGCCGTCGCGGAACATCATCAGTGCAGGCAGGTCCACCGTGCGCGCGGTGCAGCGATTGATGAACAGGATGCCCTTGTCGCCGATCACCTCGACCCGGTCGTCGTCGGCGTAGTAAAGCGATTCGATCTTCATGTGCGGCGTGTGGGCAAAATCGAGCACCCCATAGCGGCGCGGCGACTTGAACTGGAACATGATGACGGCCGGCGCGTCCAGGTATTTGGTGGGCACGACGGGGCTCCTATCAATCCAGGCGTAGACGCGCTCGACTTCCCCCATCAGGTAGCGCGCCAGCGAGAACAGGTGGTAGCCGTGGTCGAAGACGAGCGGCCCGCCACCGCAGCGCTGTTCGTCGAAGCGCCACATCCAGGCGCTGAGCGGCACCTTCCAGGCCGCATCTTGCGTGCCGGTGTTGACGTGCAGCCGAATCATCTGCGGTTCGCCGATTTCCCCCGCCTCGATCATCTGTTTGGCGCGCACGTGCGGCGGATAGAACACAAAGTTCTCGTAGACGCGCAGGACGACGCCGGCCCGCCGGGCGGCCTCGATCATGCGGTCGGCCTCGGCCGCGCTGAGGGCCATCGGCTTCTGGACCGAGATGTGCTTGTGGGCCTCACACGCCGCGACGGTCATCTCCGCGTGCAGGTGGTGGGGCACCAGCAGTTCGACCAGGTCAATCTCGGGGTCGGCCAGCAGCTTCTGGTAGTCCGTGTAGACCTTGTCCACACCCCAGGCTTTGGCCTTGGCGCGGGCGTGGGTGCGCCTGGTGTCGCACACGGCGACGATGCGGGCGTCCTCCCGCCCGCGATAGCCCAGCTCGTGCAGGTCGGAAATCCGGCCACAGCCGACAATTGCTACTCGTATCGGGTTCATCGCATTTCTCCACAACAGCGGTAACTATGACAAGCCAACCCTCGGCATCGCCCAATTGTAACCCAGTAGCAGTTGAATGCAAACTCGGTTCGTCCGAGCACGCCGGGTCATCTTGTCACAGGAGGAAAGGGGGCCGTGGGACCTGGTGCGTGTGTCTCGCTTGCGTTCCTCCAAATACTGTGGTAACATAGTCCTGCTGAAACGTGGTGGACGTAGCTCAACGGTCAGAGTGCTGGTCTGTGGAACCAGTGGTTGCGGGTTCGAATCCCGTCGTCCACCCTGATGGCGAGAATGCCCCGGCTGTTTTGAGGAGTGTGAGTCCGATGTTGACACCGATCCTTCTTCAGGGAACCTGGAGCGCGTGCGGTCGTCTTGTGACGGCCAGCCTTGGCCTGCACCTCCATCATGCCCATCACGTTCGCCACGGCCGCGCTCGAGGAGCGCCCTGAAGCGTCGGGTGGTATGACCTCGTAACGGCGCACCCTCGAGCGTGGAACAAGTAGTTTCCACGCTCTTTTTGTTCCCACCGGTCCAGAAATAGGAGGCGAGGAATTATGGCCAGCAGAGTTGAGCCCCGTGTCCCGCGCGGCATGCGCGACATATTGCCCGAACAGATGATCCGCCGGCAGTACGTGATAGACGTCATTCGGAGCGTGTTCGAGGAATTTGGCTTCGAGCCCTTGCAGACTCCGGCCCTCGAACTGGAGGAGACGCTGCTGGGCAAGTATGGCAGCGAGGCGGAGCGGCTGATCTATTCGGCTACCTACGGTGGCGGTGAAGAGAGGCTCATGCTGCGTTACGACCTTTCAGTGCCGCTGTGCCGCATCGTCGCCATGGTTCCCGACCTGCCCAAGCCGTTCAAGCGGTATCACATCGCTCCGGTGTGGCGAGCGGATCGCCCCCAGAGAGGCCGTTACCGCGAATTCTACCAGTGCGACGCGGATACGGTCGGGAGCAGCAGCATGTTGGGGGATGCGGAGACGGTGGCCGTGATCTACACCATCCTCTATCGCTTAGGCTTTCGCGCGTTCACCGTCCACGTCAACAACCGCAAGATATTGGACGGCATCGGCCAGTTTGCGGGCGTGCCCGACGGCCTGCTGCGGGAGTTGTACCAATCCATTGACAAGTTGCCCAAGATTGGTCCACAGGGGGTCAAGCAGGAACTCCTTATGGCAGGGCTGCCCGACTCCATCATCGAAGCACTCCGGCGCGTAGCACGTCTGTACCTGCAGAAGAAGATCGAACTGGAGCAAGTCGGCGCACGTCTCAGGGAGGAACGGGTCCCTGGTGCGGGCGATGAGGGGCTGGTGCCCTTCCCGGAGGACGTCGCTGTGGCCGTCGAGCCTGCCGTGCGCGCGATCCTGGCCGAAGGGGTCCCGGGCAAGGTCGAGCCGGACCGTGTCCAGGAAGTGGCTGGACAACTCGTCACCGGTGTGACGCCTGTGCTGCGGGAAATCTATGGCCGGACTGGTGCGCTGATCCCCGAGCAAGTGGTGGACCGGCTGCTGTCGTTGTTGGAGATCAAGGGCGACAACTTGACCATCCTGCGCTCTCTACGTGAACGGCTGGGGGGTTACCTGGAGGCGGTGGAAGGGATCGCTGAACTTGAGGAGATGCTCCATTACCTGGACCTCCTCGGCGTGCCGGAGCGCTACGTTGCGGTTGACGTGTCTATGGCGCGTGGACTGGAGTACTATACTGGCCCCATCTATGAGACCATCGTAGAGGAAGCGGGCGTGGGTAGTGTCACGGGCGGAGGCCGGTTCGACAACCTGGTCGGGATGTTCACCGGGCGCAGTTTGCCAGCCACCGGCACGACGATCGGCATTGAGCGCATCATCGTGGTGATGGAGGAACAGAACATGTTCCCGCCCTCCGTCGGCAAGACGGCCACCCAGGTGCTCGTGACGGCCTTTGACCGTGCGCTGGTGGACGAGTCCATCAGGGCTGCCGGAATGCTGCGCCAGGCCGGTCTGCGGACGCAAATCTACTTCGATCCTGACCCACTGCGCGAGCAGATCGGCTATGCAGTGAACAAGGGCATCCCGGTCGTCGTGATCCTGGGCCCGGATGAGGTCGCTCAAGGCCAACTGACCGTACGGAATCTGCGTACCAGGCAGCAGGCTGCTGTAGATCGAGAGCAGGCCCCTGGGTTGATTCAGGAGTGGTTGGGCGGATAATGCGTGTTTCGTGTTTCGTGTTCCGTGTTCCGTCACGCAACACGCAACACGCACCACGTTTCACCTTTCTTCCGCCCTCTCCCGTTCGTACCGCGCCCGCCGCTCGGCCAGGTACGTCGGTACCGGCACGTCCCACCAGCCGACGGCCGGGCTGCCGGAGAGCGGGTAGGTGCGCTCGACCATGACCTCGACGACGGCCGGCACGCCGGCGGCGAAGGCCCTCTCCAGCGCAGGGCGCACCTCAGCCGGGGCGGAGATGCGCTCGGCATGGCAGCCGAAGGCGCGCGCCAGCGCAGCCAGGTCGGGGGTGACGGGCTCGCCATCCTGCAGGAACTCGGCCCCCACCGCCCGTTCCTCGCCGTAGACGGCGGCCTGCAGGTCGCGGATGGCGATCCAGCCCACGTTGTTGGCCACCACGTACACGACGGGGATGCGGTACTGCACGGCGGTGGCCAGTTCCTGGCAGGTCATCAGAAAGTCGCCGTCCCCCACTAACCCCACCACCTGGCGCTCCGGGGCGGCCAGTTTGGCCCCCAGCGCGGCCGGCACCGTCCAGCCCATGGTGCTAAAGCCACCCGCGGTCAGGTTGGTCTTGGGCGCGTAGACCGGCGCCTCCTGGAACCACTGCGCCTGCACGTTGCCCGACGAAGTGAGCACGATGGCGTCCCGCTCGAGAAAGGCGCGCAGTTCGGCGATCAGGCGTGAGATGGTGACGGGCGCGTGGTCGGACGAGGCCAGCTGCCGTACCTGCGCCAGCCACTCCTCGCGCAGCCGCTGGACCTCGGCAACGTATGCGCTCTCCCTGTAGTCACGGCGCGGGCTGTTGGCGCGCAGCCACTCCAATAGCGCTCCCAGCCCCGCTTTGGCATCGGCCACCAGGCCCACCTCGACCGGATAGTTCTTGCCAATCTCGCTCGGGTCCAGGTCGAGGTGGACCAGGCGGGTGGGAGGGATGGCGTAGGTCACGCCCTGCCGGTAGGAGGAGGTGGATTCGTCGGCGAAGCGCATGCCAACCGCCAGCAGCACGTCGGCGCGGGAGGTGAGCGCGTTGCCGCAGGTGGTGCCCTTGGAGCCGCCGTGGAAACCGGACAGGGGGTGGTCCTCCGGGAAGGCCCCCTTGCCCATCATGGTGGTGACGACCGGCGCGCCCAGGAATTCGGCCAGCGCCCGCAGTTCGTCCCACGCCCCGGCGGCGATCACGCCGCCCCCGGCCACGAGCACCGGGCGCCGGGCTTCCGCGAGCAGCCTCCCGGCCTGGGCGACCAGATCGGGGTCGGGCAGCACCGCTCCGCCGGGGCGGTAGGTGGCTGGAGCGGCGGAAGAAACAAGCCCTGCCTCCACCTCCACGCCGTCGCACTGCACGTCCATGGGCAGGTCCACGACGACGGGGCCGCGGCGGCCGGTGAGCATTTCGGCAAACGCCCGCTGCAGGATGCGCGGCAGCCGCTCGACGGACGTGGGTCGCCAGATGCGCTTGGCGATGGGGGCGAACACCGCCAGGGAGTTGGCGTCGTGCTGGCGCTCGATCTCCTGCAGAACCCCCCGCCCGGCCATGTGGGTGTGGCTGTTGCCGGTGAGGACGAGCACGGGGATCGAGTCCACGTAGCAGGAGGCGACGCCGATCACGGTATTCATCGCGCCGGGGCCGATGGAGGTAAAGACGGCCAGCGGCACGCCCGCCACCCGGTAGTAGCCGTCGGCCAGGTGGACGGCGGCCTGCTCGTGGCGGACCTGTAAGACCTGGAGTCTGTCCTGGCCGATGAGGGCGTCGGAGAGGCCGAGCGTGCCGTGGCCGGGGATGCCGGCGACGTAGGGCACCCCCTCGCGGACGAGTGTTTCGACAACGATCTGTCCTCCGGTAAGTTTCATGGGAGTGATGCCTCCTGATTTGTTCTGGATTCCTCTGCGTCTCTGCACCTCCGCGTCTCTGCGTTAGTTCCTGACGCCCGTAACGCAGAGTCGCAGAGGCGGGGAGACGCAGAGGTTTGTTGTGGATTCCTCTGCGCCTCTGCACCTCCGCGCCTCTGCGTTAGTGTGTGGTAAAGAGCAGCACGGCCGCCCGGTTGGGCTGCAGGGTGACGGCGGTCACCGGGGCGTACGTCACCGTCCAGGCCGACACGTCGCCATCGGCGGGGACCTCGCCGCCGCCGTGCGGCGTGGCCCGATAATAGGTGCTGCCCAGGTTCACCGTGCGGGCAGTAGTAGTGGGGTTGACCAATACCAGCCCGTTGCTATAGGTGCGGACGTAGACGTTCCAAGCGGCACTCCACAGCGCCTCCACGTTCGCCGGGTGGCCCCCCACGGGGCTACCGATGGGGATCTCGTACTCGGGGAACCATTCCGGCTCCAGCCCCAGGTCAAAGTTGAGGTAGGTGGTGCGGCCCTTGATGAGCAGGTAGCAGCCCAGCAGGAAGGTGCGGTCGTTCACGTCCGCGGGGTCCAGGTACTGCTGGGCCAGGATCGCCTTGTCCTGGCCGACCAACCCCAGGATGCGGTCCATCTGCAACTGCCAATCGGCCAGGTCGAAATAGTTGCCATACCCCCACCCGCCAAAGCCCTCGATCATCACCCCATCCACGCCCGAGTAGTCGGTGGGGTCGCGGGTGGTGACCCACTGGCCGACGTTGGGGATGAAGTAGTAGTCGGCCAGTGCTCCCTGTTGCATATAGGCGATCAGACGCTCGATGCGGGCAGCCCACGCGCTCTCAAAGGTCGCATCCACCGCAGGCAGCTCCGGGCTGAAGCGGTCCTGGCCCAGGTAGTTGGGCACGCTGACACTGTCGGCGAACAGGCCGTCGTCGTCGTTGGCCCGCAGTTGGCGCAGCACCTCGGCCGACCAATAGGCCCGCCAGGCGGAGTCGTCCGGATCCACCAGGTACCAGCCCCAGTCGCAGTTGAGCACCTGCTGGCCGCTCCAGGGGAAGAACCAACTGTCCTGGGGGGAGGCCGGCCACTCCCTCACCCAGTCGTCCCCCTCGACGATGTGGAGCCACTCGCCGGTGGGGTCGCAGGTGCCCTGGATGGCCCGGTAACCCAGCCCCAGCCCCAGGCGGTAGTGCAGGATGACAAAGTTGGGGTTGTAGGCCCGCAGGTGGTCGGCGTCGGGGCGGGCCATCTTTTGCGTGCCGGCGTAGTGGGTGGCCGCGAACTGGAACTGCGCCTCGCTCATGCTGTTGGACAACTGGTCGTTGAAGACGTGGATGCCGACGGTGGTGTCGGGCAGCGGGCGGACGGTGGAGGCCTGGCTGGCGGAGCGCGAGACGAGGGGGAGGTAGGCGGTGGGGGTGAGGGTGCCGGTGGAGAGAGCGATGGAGGCGGCGGAGGGGGCAATCGCGCGGCCCGCCGCGTGGACGGACGGCGCCCTGGCTGAGAGCAGAGCGGACGCCGGCACGGCGGGGAGCGCGTGGCCGGCGCTGGCGACAACGGCGCTCATGACAACGGCACCGATGACCATGGCCAGCAGAACAAGGGTGGGTCTGGCTCTCGCGATTAGTTTCATCGGGGTACCTCCAGGTGAAACGTGTTGCGTGTTCCGTGTTCCGTTTGGTCGTGCGCTTGCCGATGAGGTGCCTGATTGCTGTTTCGGGTGATGGGTTTGGCACCCATAGGCTCATCGGTTAGAATACGTATAGTTGGGTGGCCTTTGCAGGCACCAGAAGGGATGCAGGATGGATACTATGTATGGTGTGCAACTCTCCCCAGAGGCGGTTATGGAACGCATTGATACCATCATCCTGGAGTTACAGGAACTACGGCAGGTCGTCCAGGTCCAGAAGCAGCCCGCTGAAAGGGACCTGACTGCACAACTCTACGGGGCGCTGGGTCAGGGCACCTGGGATGAGTACGATCTGCACCTCGACTGGGAACGATTTGTGTCATGAGTGAGCTCCTGGGAGCAGGGGAGGCAGGTATGGCCGAGATTGCGGAATGGACCGCCCAGCGTACTTTGAAGTTGCCGGAGGCGATTGCTGCGCGTTTCCGTCCCATGGATCGCTTCTTCGTGTGGGCCGAGGGGGACACGCTGTGTCTGAAGCGCATCACCCCGGTGCCGGTGACCGAGATCGTGGCCCAGGCCCCGCAGGGGGAGCCGCTTTCTCTGGATGAGATCAATGAGATCGTCCACGAAGTACGGCGCCGGCGAAAAGCAGAGTGATCCGTGTTCATCGTGATTGACACCAACCTCTGGGTGTCTGGTCTGCTGTGGCGAGGCCTGCCGTGGCGGTTTCCGATCCTCACCGTTCGCGACTTTCTCTTGCGCGAGTTCCCCGATTCACTGATTGATTAGCCTTCCCTTTTGTGTGGATACGCGAGTCTCCGTACTGCCCCTCGGTTCCTTTTCCAGTACCCTTTCTGCCAATGTCTTGTTCACCGGCGCCCAGGCCGCGTCAAAGCCCTTCTTCAAGATTTTCTCGGTCGCCTTGTAGAGGCCAATGTTACGGGTCATAGCAGTGTCTCCAGATACGGCCGCATGACGTTCTCGACCCGGCTACTCATCTACTTTCCGCCACATTTCGGAACGCGAGCGGAAGATAAAACGTGCGGGTCAGGTAGGTGCGCTGCCAGATGACGAGCGGCGTGCCATACTTGTCCCGCTCCGTGCTGAGCGTATAGCCACCGTAGACGCACCCGTCGTGCACTATGGTTCTGACCTTGCCGAACACAGTCAGCGAATGGACGGCGTCGGTGAGCAGTGCGATGGTCACCGTCGCAGGGTGGAAGTATGCATCATAGTCACCGTGGGTAGCGAACGTGCCGGACTCGGCGGTGATGGTTACTGCCTCCCCGTTGCCGAGGTGGACGGTGACGACCTGGGCGAACTGGCCGGTGGGCGAGGTGACAGGGTCCACCAAGAACAGCTCCTGGGTGGGTATCGGGCACGACGGATCCAGGGGAGGAGCCGCCATCGTCGCCGGATGCTCAGCACTCCCAAGCGCTACCAAGAGTATGCCCGCCAGAATCAAAGCGGCCGCCAGAACAAATGCTGCCCGGGATTGAGATTTCACTGTGCACCCCAACCAAAGCGGGTCAGAAACCCGCCCTACAAGAACTGGGGCGTGGGCGAGGTAACGGGGCCCACCCAGAACCCCGTTTACTGATCCGTGTTCATCCGTTGCATCCGTGTTTGCCCGTGTCCTATTTCGGGCCACCTGAACGCTTACCGGTAGAGATTATACACCCGGGAGGCTACGATAGACAAATGGCGCAACCTGTGGTAAGGTTGACACCTATTGAAGGATGCCATGATGCCTGGTAGACACGCGAAGAAGCGAGTTTGGCCATGGACGCTGGCCGTCCTGGCGCTTGCGCTGGTAACGTCAGCCTGCGGTGAAGCCGTTTGGCCAACCGCAGAGCCAATCGCTACGTCCAGGCCGGCCGACACGCCCACGCCTGCTTTCGAGCGAGTAGAGGCAGAGGTCGTGAAGGTGGTAGACGGTGATACCATCCACGTGGAGATTGACGGAACGGTCTACGCCGTGCGCTACATTGGTATTGACTGCCCAGAGACCACCCACCCGTACGAGCCTGTGGAGTGGATGGGGCCAGAAGCGACCGAGGCCAACCGGCAACTCGTCGAGAACAAGACCGTGTACCTGGAGAAGGACGTGTCGGAAACCGACCGCTACGGGCGCTTGCTACGCTACGTCTTCCTGGCGGAGGGTACGTTCGTCAACGCAGAACTGGTGCGCCTGGGGTATGCACAGTCGGTCACCTATGCGCCCGACGTGCGCCACCAGAACTTGCTTCTGAAGATGCAGCAGGAAGCCATACAAGCCGGACGTGGACTGTGGGGGCCAACACCGGCGCCCGTGCCAGTGACCGTTACTCCAGCCCCACCTGCTCCCACGGATGCCCTGATTCGCATCATCGCGGTGGACAAGCACGCCGAGTTTGTGGACATTCGCAACGACGGAGACCAGGCGCAGGACTTCAGTGGGTGGGTGCTGGTCAGCGAGAAGGGGGATCAGAGGTGCACGCTGGGGGGTGTGCTCAATCCTGACGAGGAGTTGCGCATCTGGGCGATGGCCGAAGGTGCGGGGCAGGGGGGCTACAACTGCGGCTTTGGCAGCAGCATCTGGAATAACAGTGAGCCTGATCCTGCTGCACTCTACGACAATGCGGGGCAGCTGGTTGCCAGGTATCCTTAGCGACTGCCCCTGACTGCATCACTATTTGACTTCTGCGGTAGATTGCACTACACTATCATCACGATGAAATGAAAAGCGCCTCGCGGCTTTGTCTAGCCCGAGGCGGCGACCAGGACGGTGGGCGCCCTGGTAGGCGAGATTCTAGGATAAGGCCCGCCCCCGTCAAGGTGCGGCGGGCATTGTGTTGCACACGGTTGAACTCGGTAGGAGTTTGTGATGGCAATGACTCGTAAGCATGGTGAACCTGTGCGGACGGAGACCCCCGGCATCGCGGAAGAACAGCGCGACCACCTCAAGGAACTCTTCCCCGAAGTCTTCAGTGAAGGGCGTGTGGACCTGGAAAAACTGCGGGCCACGCTGGGTGACCTGGTGGACGAGGGGCCGGAGCGGTATACGTTCACGTGGGTGGGCAAGCGGGATGCCATCCGGCTCTTGCAGATGCCCACCCGCGCGACGCCGGTGCCCTCCCATGAGGAGTCGGTGGACTTTGACGAGACGCAGCACGTGTTCATCGAAGGGGACAACCTGGAGGTCCTCAAACTGGTGTACGAGCCATACTACGGGTGGGTGAAGATGATCTACATAGGCCGGCCGTACAATACGGGCAAGGACTTCTTCTACCCGGACAACTACGCCGACCCGCTGGGTCAAGGGCGAGATAGCTTGCGCCAGGACCGGTTGATAGTCAAACAGCCTCTCGGCCCAGCGGGTGGATTGCTGCTCAACTTCTCGTAGATGCGGCCGTGCCGCGCTTGCAGATGCTTGCCCACGTGACGCGAGGATTCCGCGCCTGCCGCCGGGTCACGCAGCTGTCGACTCTAAACCATGCCCAAAATCCGCAACACTACTGCTACTTGACAATCAGCGGCAGGTAGACTTTGTTCGGCAGTGGCGGGGCTTCTCTGGCATAGGCAGGGTAAGGATCGCTGACATTTCCCACGCTGTCTTCGGCCTGTGCCCACACCACGCGCCGCTCGTCAAAGACCCACGACACGGTTTCGGTGTACGGCAGCGTTGCTACGCCGTCAATCATCAGTGGGTCGTTGCTCAGGTACATCAGTGTCACGTCCGATAGTTCATCGTAGGCCGCTACTGTTACAGTGCGCGTGAACGTGGTCGGCATGGTGATTGTGCCCGTGCCTGCCAACGCCTCGCCTACCTCCACGTCCACGTACACGACTGGTGGTACAGTATCCACTACGAGGGTATCGCTATAGATGTCCGAGACGTTGCCGGCCAGATCGCGGTACTGCGCGTACAGTGTTTCCGGGCTTGAGAGCGTGGGCGAGATCGGTACCACCATCGTATCAGTGTAGGACTGCCAGGCTGCGTCCGCCAGGTCGGGAGTATGCCCGAAGCGCAGATCGGTCACACCGCTACAGTTGTCCTCAGCGCCGAAGTAGACCGTGGCAGTGACGGCTTCCACGCCAGCCACGCGCTGGGTAAAGGCCAGCCCGCCGAGCGGCGGCTGCGAGTCGAACACAAAATCAACGCTGCTGACCGCTGAGAGGTTTCCCGCATTGTCGTGGACACGGGCGAAAACGGTCTTGACGCCGTCTTCTTCACCCGGCGGCGTCCACTGCATCACAGCCGCAAAAGGCTCCCAGGCGATGCCGGTGAAATCATCGCTTCCACTGAACTGCATCTCCGAGATGCCGCTGTTGTCGTCGTAACCGTCAACGAAGATGTTGATAGAACCATCCGGGTTGGCTGGCAGCACGGGCAGGGGTTCTTCGAGCATCGCGCCGCCCACTTGCCGCGCGTACGCGACGTTGCCTACCCGGAATGTTGCCGCGCTCGCAGCGGTGACCTGAACCTCACTCGCGCCGGAACTCATAAGCAGGTAACTGCCTCCCGGGATGCTGTCGCCCACCATCAGGCTGCCGCTGGGCTGGTTGGGGTCGTAGATGACGTCGTCAAAGTACGTCCCGTGTACCGTGCCGTCGGCGTCTTTGAAAGCGGCGTAGACAAACGCAGGCTGCACGAATTGGCCTGGGACAAGCAGCATCCAAATCTTGAGTTCGGCGTAGGGTTCCCAAACCGTGTCGGTCAAAGTCTCGCTGCTACCGATCATCATCTCCACCGCGCCAGGGGCGCAGATGCTCAAGGTCACGCGAACGTCATTGGTGAATGCTGTATCTCCGTTGATGCGGATTTGCGGCGTCTTGCATGCCAGCGGCGGTTCAGGTTGGGGCGCCGGACCTGGCTCAAGCACTGGTGCTGGCTCGATCCACGGCTCGGCGGCCAGGAAGCCCGGCTGGTGCTGGAAGCTGGCGCTCGTGATGGTCGTGTCGTTAGAGAGGCCCACTTCGCCATACGTGCCGATCATCACGTAGAGCGTGGAGGTCATCGTCGTCGCAACGTTGCCCGATGCAAAGATGCCGTTGACGAAGTCGTAATCCTCGTGAGCCGGCTCCATGATCGGTACGGCCTGGCTGCCCACTTCGTAACCGTTCCACAAGACAAAGTGCGTGCTGGTCACGGCAGGCGAGTCCAGCACCTGCCCCAGCGTGCCGCGCCCCGTATGGGTTGTCGAAGTATAGCCGCCCGTGCCCGCGCTGATGGTATTGTCGAACAGCCAGAAATTCGCGGAACGCGGGGCTTGCAGGTTCACGTCCAGGTAGACCGTGTGAGAAATCACCGCCGATGTCAGGCCCACCTCGTCTTGCACCTGCACGTAGACCGGCCAGGCCTGGCGGCTGATCGGGGGCACGATCCAGGGCCGTTCGTCGGCATAGACTTCCCACGGCGTCCAGTTCTGGCCGTCGGTGGAAAAGCGCATTGCTCGCACGCCGCTGCCCTCGTCGCTGGCGATGATGTTCAGCGTGACCTGGGTCTGGCCGGTTTGAGTGACGCCGCGATTGAAGGTAAAGTCCACCGTGGGCGGCACGTTGTCGTAGCGTAGGACAAAGGCCGTGCTCCACTCGTTCGCCAGGTTATCTACGTTGTCTACGCTGCGCAGCCGCAAGTAGCCCGTGCAGGCCCCGTTCAGGTCACACAGAGGTGCAGGGTCTTGGAAGCGATTCGTCGTGAGCAAGTTCGTGGAAACGCCGTTCGGGTCGGTCCCCCAGTACCCATAGTACCCCTTGATACCGGAGCCCTCGTCGTAAGGCACAAGCCAGCTAAAGTCCGCGGCGTTGGTGATCCGCTGCCAGACGGTGCTGGTAATACCCGCCGTGTGCGTGACCGCGCTGGGGTTTTCTGGCGGTGTGCCGTCGTAGCGATAGATGAACGCGGTCGTCCAGGCGCTCCAGTTGCCGGCGTTGTCGCGTGCTCGCCCGCGCAGGTAGTACACGCCCGTATGCACTCCACCGGGCTGCGGCGTCCACTGGCGCGGATCGGCCGCCGTGAAGGTTTGGTACCCCTGGCCGTTGGAATCCTCGCCGAAGTAGAACTGATAGCCCCACACGCCGGAGGTGGCATCAGCAGAGGCGGCCCAGGTGAACGTGGGGGTATTGTGGGCCTTTTGCCACTGATTGTTCAAGACACCGTTGGTTTCGACGACGCCCCCTGGCGGATTGGGTGGGGTCTGGTCAATCTGGAAATTGACCGTGCGGACGCCTTCGGTGTTGTCCAGGTGGTCCACCGCGTAGAAGGCGACCGAGTGCGCGCCGTCGCTGCTGACGGTGAAATTGACCGTATCGCCACCTTGCGTCTGCCACGCGCCACCGTCGAGTTGGTAGCGCACCTCGCGCACGCCCACACGCGCGCGCCCAGTATTGCCATCCACGGCGTACAGGCGCACCTGCACCGGGCTGGCGAACCAGGTGGGCCAGTAGGCGGGGTTGGCCTCGTTGTTGAGGCTGGACTGTGTGGCCGGTGCGGCCTGGTCAATTCGCAGATCCAGGTGACGGCTAAAGGTATAGTTGCCCACATTATCGTAGGCGACAAAGTACACGTCGTTTTGGCCGGACATGCCGTTCCGCGTGTGTGACCAACTTGTGCCGTTGGTATGACCAGCCTGCCAGCCGCAGTTATCGCCAGAGCAGCGCCACTCTACGCGGCTGAGTTGGCCTTCCGGATCGCTGGCCGCGCCACGGAACGTCCAGTTGCTCTCGCGGGTGTCTATACTGCCTGACGGGAACGTGTTGCCATTGGCACTGTCGAAGGAGATTGAGGGCGGGTAATTGGGCGGCGCGACGCGAAAACTCCAGGTCTCACTCCAGCCGCTGTCTGCGCCGCGCGCGTCGCGTGCTTTCACGCGCCACTGGTAAGTGTGGTATTGGTAATCGAGTTGGCCGGGCCGCCAGCAGGTACCGTTGATCCAACCGCTGTTGGCGTTGATCGGGCTGTTGTAGACTTCCGCGTAGAAATACGTCTGGTCGCCGTCTGGGTCGCCATTGTTATTCCAGCATAAAGTGGGAGCGCGATAGTTGGTCGCTACGTAGCCATTGCTGGGGCTCTGGAGGGAAGGGGCAAGAGGTGGATTATTGGCCGGACAGGCACTCGCGCTGGCAGTGCTATTCATACCACCACCCCCGCCACCCCCACCAAGACCTGGGGGCTGACCACACGACCCGCTGTGTACCGTGACGCCGCCCACGCGATCGTTGACGTCCGGAGACCGGAAGACAGGAGGAGGCCAATTACCAACACTGAAAAACCGATTGTCAACAAAACTGGCGTTATCAGCTTTATCCTCACAGTACATCCTCGCAAATCCATTTCCGCCCATCTCACGTAAATCGATATAGTAGCCTAGCGGTATTTGGACCGACGAAGCCCCGAACCCGTAAAAATACTTGGCTAGTGTGAAGGGGACCGAGGTACTATAACCATCAGAGGCCGGGACACTAATGCAACCGATTCCCTCACCACCCTCACCGCCGCTATCATAGTCTGTGTGCAAATAAAACGTAACGCCTTGGTTGAAACGTGGATCGAATGGATAAGGGGCCTTGGGAGGAAGGGGGCAGCTATATCTGGACAGGCCGGATGCCCAGTAATCGTTAGGATTAATGGCCACTCCATTATGGTACAAGCCGAAATGTAAGTGAATACAAGGGGGTGTACAATGACAGAGATTTCTGTCTCCCGCAACACCGATTCTTTCTCCCCTTCGCACAGGGATTGTTCTAGGACATGTCGGCAAGAATCCCTCAGCGGAACGAAGATGATTGTACTCTGTAAGGTAGTTTTGGCCATTGAATTGGTGGTATATCTTAACATAAGGACCTGTCGGGTTCCGCAAATTCGGGCAGGTCAGCGTGAGCTTCGGAATTACACAGGCATTACCACCTGCGGCTGCTAGCACATCAAAACTACGCCAAGGGGAACCGTGCTCCGTTACGTTAATGTAGTCAATGCCATTATGACCTTTATCGACCCAATCCCATTGTACTTGCATGCCGGGGACATTTGGAAAAGGATAAGTCAAGAATCCCGTGTTAGCTGCGATTGATTGACGAAAACTCTCGTTCTCCTGTGTAGTCACCGCAGATGGCGGTTGTGGGGATTGTGCACCAAGCGGCGTTACTGCAAATGAGGCCAACAGTACCACCGCTACTATCAGGTTGAGCAAACGATATGCGTGTATGCGTCTCATATCGCGCCTCCCAAACAGCTAAGGCTACGTCATAGCCCAACAACTGGCTCTTTGCAGGAGCGAAGCCTTGCTCCGCGCCAAAAACGTCGGCAGACCCGTCACGACGAAGATCGCGGTGAGACCCACCCGCAAGCAGGCCCCACTGCGCCGGCAGGTCACTTGATTCTCACCAGGAAAATCAACCCTACGTACTGCGGCCGGTTGTCCGTGGCGCTCGACAGTTGGGCATTCGTATTGGGTTGACTGGCGCCGCTGACGCCTGACCATGATCCGGTGTTAGTACCTGATCCTGCGTAGTTAACCAACGATGTGATGTCTCTGTGTACTGAGGTCGAACCTCCCCCCATGCAGTAAACATCAGACGTTCCATGATCGTGATTGTAGTCATGCGCATGCTCCGGGAGAGAATGAGAGTGACTGTCCACTTGGTGAATGTGAGACAGATTAAGAGTGTTGGTCCCTCCAGTGACGCCGATATTACCCGACGTTACGCCCATGATGAACCGGTCGGTCAGGTTGGGCAACGCTCTGCCGTACAGCGGGCTCTCAGGGTCGGCGACGGTAGACCCATCGGCCACCGCCCATTCGTCGGAGGGAAGCGGCGTGCCGGCATCCGGCCGCCACCAACTGATGACGCTGCCAATCGGAACACCCGGAGGAACTGCGTCTGGCGCCAGGTCTTCGGCCTGGATGGTATTATTGGCAATCTTTTCCGTCGTGATGCTATCATTCAGCACCGTATTCGCCTGCACCGCAAACGGCACGCTCCCCAACTGCACGCGGGGCGTCATCTCGTCGTCCGAACCCACGGTGATTCCCAACCAGAGGGTGTTATTGTCTGTAAGGACGCTCTGTGGGATGGGCGTCAGGCTGCCCAGCATCACGTTAAACAGGCCGTCTCGGACCTTGACGCTGTTGGGGCCGGTCCATTGTTCTTCCCAGAGGGGCGTAGAACTCGCTCCCGCCGAGTTGTACAGGCGAAAGATCATTGGGTAAATGCCGGTGAGCGGGGTCCCGGTGGCGTCCGCCAGGCGGCCCTGATAGGCGACGGTACCAGTGGATGTGGGAGCGGAAGCAGGGGCGCGAAGTGGAAGAGCACCGGCGCTCTGCGCCCAGAGCAATGCAACAATGAGCAGAGTCACAACGATGTTGCCAGGGGATCGAAGTAGGCAGTGTAGTGTGTTCCGATCAGGCCACCACAACGGAATTGTGAACCTGAAAACTTGGAAATGCTTTTTGGCTTTCACAGTACTTCCTCCTAGACAAGATCCTGTTGGCCAGATCAATCAACGCGAACTGGTCTATAAACCCGCCGCATTTTCGCACCTCCCACCCGGGGGGGGTGCATGGCTATTTTCCCACAGCAACGTTAAGGTTGCGTATAGTTTCTCTGATAACTTTATGAGTTGGCGGCAATCCCATTGAGTAGTGATATTGTTTCAAGCCCCACTGAAGTACCGTCTTGGGGGGCAAGACCGCCGGTATGCCCCACTTTCAACATCTGCGAAGGCACTTATTCCGGGCTTTGCCCCACCCTATGCTAAATCGCTACTTCATGGAGCTACTACCAGTACCCCCGTCCGCGCTCGAAAGAGGCGTCGCCGGTCCACCGGTGGATGTCGGATAATGGAGGTGACTTGCCGTCTTACGTCGCGCTGCAGTTTGCTCCGCTCGGGAGAATCTGGGAAGATGACTAAACGGGGATTGCCCGAACCTGAGTGCCAAGTAACTGGCTACAGCGGGAGCGCCTGAAAAATCAGGTCAGGCAATGGAGCTGGCGTAGTAGTTGGTGGAGTGATGTCCGCCCAGGGGACGCGGGAAAGCTACATGCAGGCGAAGGCCAGCGCAAGAACGTTCACCGGTCGAGTGGCTCGACAAGTGCCACAAGAGTCGATCGGTTGACCAGTAGTCACGCGACCACGTGCTACGACCCTCTCTGCGCGTTGTAACAACGGCGTGATAGCGAGGTCCTCGTCTATCTCCAGCCAGTGAAGACCATAGCCGGATGGCGAAACCTCGAGGCGTTTCCGTTGAGACATGGTCGCCTTTGCCAATCGAGGTGAGCAGTCTGCCCAGCGAATGCGATATGATTGCCCGTCAACTGTCAGATAGAAGTACGTGATACCTGCTCGGATTGAGCTAACGTGATGCATCTTGTCCATTGGGCAGTCCCTATCTCCCTGATCTGGCCAAAGAAGTCTACTTCAAGCGACTGAAGTCGCCACTACGGCCCTCCTCACATTCGCTGTTCATCAATTCGCGACTTGCGATTTGCCCTTCGCCATCTCCCGAGTTGTTCATTGTTCATTGTCTCATTGTTCATTGTCCTCTGTCCTCCAGCCTCCTCCTCATCTCGGCGTGGCTCGCCCGCGTGATCGGGTACCAGATCAGGAGCGGCAGGGCGACGACGAAGAAGAGGGCGGGCACCAGCCCGAAGAACAACCGGATGCCGAAGAGGGTGTGCGTGCTCTGCGGCACGTTGGGCACGTAGCCGAACAGTTGCAGGACCCAGCCCGTGGCCGCGATCCCCAGCGCGTCGGAGAGTTTGGTCGCCAACCCCCACACGCCATAATACATGCCGCCGCGGTGCTCGCCCGTCTCCAGCCGGTCGTACTCGACCACGTCCGGCACCATGGCCCAGGGGAAGACCCACTGGGCCGAGAAGCCGATGCCGGCCACGACGGCGATGACGTAGACCCACGGCGTGGGCCCGGGCGGGAGGAGGAAGGTGGCGGCCACGGCCAGCCCGCCCAGCGCCAGCCCGGCCGCGTAGGCCGGCCCCTTGTTCAGGCGGTCCGAGACCTTTTTCCAGGGGAAGAGGAACAGCGCCACGAACAGCAGGAGCAGGAACATGACCACGGGCACCTGGGCCTCCATCCCCAGTTGGTAGGTGAGGAAGTAGGCCAGCAGGGTCTTGATCAGGGCGAAGCCGACGTTGGCGACCAGGTAGGCCACGATCAGGCGGACGAAGGGCTTGTTTCGGAAGGTGGCCAGGAGGGTCTGCAGGGGTGGGGTGTGGGCTTTGCTCTGGCTGATCTCTTTGCGCTCCCGCAGCCCGGCGGCGGCGATCCACAGGACGGCGGCGGCCAGGAGGCCGTAGATGACGCCGACCCAGCCGTAGCCGGTGCGCTTGGACTCGAACAGGCCGACGAGGGCGGGGGTGAGCGCCGCGCCGACGATGTAGGCGGGCACGCCCAGCACCATGCGGAAGGCGGTCAGGCTGGCGCGCTCGTCGTAGTCGTCGGTCAGTTCGG
>Ga0307377_10000417_pt1 | contig 56897 bp, 109 predicted proteins | sample TR3MG_FD_202535 | JGI IMG/M metagenome (GOLD analysis project Ga0307377, IMG submission 202535) | Soil microbial communities from Risofladan, Vaasa, Finland - TR-3 | ecosystem: Environmental > Terrestrial > Soil > Coastal area > Acid sulfate soil | place: Finland: Risofladan, Vaasa | collected... | reverse complement strand
TGCAGTCTATTCTTTTAAGTGGTTTGCGAGCACCAGACCAGTATACTCAGAATGTCAAGAAATGTACTCGTTGGCTTCGATCTAAGTGTCAAATAGATGCTGATCCAACCAAGCAAAGTTACATGAAAACAATTGATATGGGTAGTACGTTGATAGATAAAGCATTGGACGAATTAGAGTACTGCCCGGTGCATTATGTTCATCATCTTGCTGATAGCTTTGCGGTATTGGCCTACCATCATCCCGATTCATCTGTTCGGGCAATGGCATTCTATTTACATTCTCAAGTTGCCATTGAGCTTTTCCATTTTCATCCGGAAACTGAAGAAGAATTTTTAATCAGACATAGAGACAAGATATAATTAGAAAGCGAGTAGTTTTACATGAGTAAAGAAAAAACAAAAGCAGTGCCCAATACCAAGTTAGTTGGGAAAGAGTATTCGCCTTTAATTATGCGAAGGTACAGTCTTCCTATACTCACATTTGTCGCATTAATTACGGATGATAATTTGGATGATTTAGATGATGTGGTAAATGGGTATTTTAATAGTAAGGAGTTGCCAAATTCCATTCAGGGAATGAGAGATGTGGCGGGAATACTGTCAGAAGTTCTTATTACACATTACCCGAAAACGGAAGGAGTTGCCGTCATTATGCAGGCAGATAAGTGCACTATTTCGAGTTTGGCCGGGGATTTCATGAATGCTACACCCAATCGTATAGAACTGTACGCGTTACTGAACTTTGCTACTAATGTGTAGTTGGGAAGGAATAGGGTACACAATATGAATATTATTATTGCTCCCCATCCGGATGATTGTTTGATCGGCTGTTACTCCTTAATCAAAAAAGGTTTGATTGATTGGGTGGTATATCTTGATGCAACTCCAGAACGTTACGAATTGGCCAAGAAGGCAGGTTATGAGTTAGGATTTTCTGTAGATCAATTGGAGTTTGAGGGGTTATACAAATATTTGGAGTTGGCTAGAGCTCAGAGGTTTACCTGTTTGGTACCTGATGTAACTGACCATCATCCTCTGCACAAGGCGGTTAATAGTATTGCACGATTAAGTGGATGTGGGTTGGGATACTATTCCGTGAGTATGGAAGCAAGTTTTATCAGAGAGTTGAGTGAGAAGGATAAGGAAGAAAAGAGAGCTGCACTTAACAAGTTTTACCCGGACCAAAAATCCTTGTGGGAAAGTGATTGGAAATATTTCTTGTTTGAAGGTATAGTTTTGGATTTTGTATAGATTGGAGAATATAATGGCTTCTAGAATTTGTTGGGTGGTTAAAACCGGAAATGTATTTCGAACGGTTAATCTTGGGTATACTAAGAATATGTGTAGAGCATTTTATACAATAGTCCGCACGAGATGAATTTGTATGGAAAAGAGAAAGTTGTTCGTGTGAGGATAACGGCTCAGGAATTACACCAAGAATTACGGACAGATGTTTCACTGAGGATGATTAATATGATTACAGTACTACCTCAATTACCTTGTGAAAATAGATACACGGCTGATTGGATCCAAGTGTGGAGGCGTGAGTTGAGAAAGTTGGATGTATCTTTTCAAATGGTAGATCCTCATAATCCCTACTTTCCTCTTGCCAAGGTAACTAAATATTTCACTGATCCTTATAAGGCTTTGGAGTATGAATGTGCACAAATACAGGCGTTAACTGTAATTAAACCGGATAAGATACTCTGTTTAGATGTTGAGTTTCCAGGATTGATGACACCCGCGATCCAGCTTTTGAGACTGACGAATCCAAAGTTGAAAGCCTGCGGATACCTACACGCGGGTTGCTGGTGTGACGGGGATGTTTGGAGTAGGACAAAGGGTAGGCCATGGATAGATAGGATGATATTTGACACCTATGATAAGGTTTTTGTGGCTACGTACTATCATACGAAAAAGATTGAGGATTACTTTGGAAGGAAATTCAATAATTTGGTAGTGGTTGGTTTTCCTTTCTATCAAGAGGATGTTGTAGCCTATGCCAAACCCATACCCTTTGAGGAGAAAAAAGGAATACTTATTAGTGGGAGATTGGAACAAAGTAACTCTCGTCTTATAGATACAATAAAGCAGAAGTTTACTGACGTTTCTGTTCTTCAGGCCAGTAGTAGAAAAGAGTATTACAAACTTTTAAATAAAGCGAAAGTAATTCTTTCGTTGAAAACTGAAGAAACGTTCGGAATTGGGCAGTTAGAAGCTTATGTTTTGCATAGTATTCCTTTGTGTCCTAACCAGTTTGCTTATCCAGAAGTGGTAGGTGATGAACGGTTGCTGTATTCGAGTGAGGATGATCTTGTGGATAAACTGACTCGTTTGATGGAATTAAAATTCAATCCTTTCTACATTGATATAAAGCAGTATGAGTCTACGATTAAAAGATGTGTGGAGTATATGGGAGAGTTAGATGAAAGTTAGAGAGAAAGAGCATTCTGAATATGGAATGTGTTCAAGTCGTTTTAATATGTGTGGATTAGGTGAAGTCATTTGCTTCTGGACAGATAATGGAGGCGAGGGCGGGTCTGACAGCATGTATATCAAAGAACTTGACGTGTTTATTGAAGCTGAAGATGCAGAATCTGGTCAATCTATAGGGTGGAAAGATATGCGGCAAGTATTTAAGGATAGGGATATCATAACTGATAACTATAATTCATACTTCTTCGAGCCGGATAACGTTGAGGATAGAGCCAGAGGTTACACTGAATAGAAAGCAAAGAACCACATGATGATGTGTACACTCAGGGAACACCATTCCTGTCCTGAGCTTTGCTTTTATTTAAGATGGAGTAAATTGAAATGACTGATCCAGATAGAATTAAGGAAATTTTATAAGAGCAGCAGACTCTGCGTGAGGAGATATCAACCATTCTCGATAGATATCTTGGAGAGGATGTAGGTCAATATCATTCATTAGGTAGTTGGACTTGTCAAAAGTCTCCAGTTGGTTGTTGTGTATTTAATAAACTAGATCGGGCCAAGGATAACTGCATTTATTGTGGAGCTCCAGAAGAACGAAAATAGGGGAGTAGTATGTCTTTCAATAGAATATATTTAGCCAGATTCCTTACTGCATCCAAGCGACAGCATACAGATGAACTTATAGAAATGGGTCGTCAGGGTAAGATTCTTGCTTTGGAATCATTTTTTGCTCATACTGAAGTAACCCAGATATTAGAGGAGCTTCCAGAGGTGAAGATTTTCTTGGATTCGGGGTCGTTTACTTTGGAGAATGTACAAGTTAAGGATACTCAAAAATATTTGGATGACTACATTGATTACATTCTGAAATGGAATCACAGGTTATATGCCTATGCAAATCTTGATGCTATTGGAGATGTCGAAGCAGGTTGGGTGAATCAAAAGTACATGGAGAGTAGGGGGGTTCGTCCTGTTCCAGTGTACCATTATGGTGAGGATTTTAAGTGGGCAGAGAGGTATGTTAACGAATATGAGTACATTGGTGTTGGTGGTATTGCTCGTGGAATACCCGTAAGAAGTCTCAGGAATTTGTTTGATAGAGTTTTTGATTATATTGAGCAGAAAAATTTGGGTACCAGGGTTCATGGTTTCGGAGTTACTGGATTCCAATTCATGGTAAGGTATCCATTCTATAGTGTTGATTCAACTACTTGGTTGAAGCAGGCTGGCTTTGGAAGGATTATGGTTCCTAAGTTTGATGTAAGAACAAAGAAGTACAACTTTATGTGTACACCATATGTGGTATCTGCATCTGATGTTTCCCTAGCTAAGACGGATACTGTGCATTCACACTACAGTATTACTTATCCTGCTGTGATAGTTGAAAGGATAGAAGAATATTTTAGGACGATAGGTGTTGATTCTGAAAAACTTAAGACAGAACAGGCTGAAAGATTGAAGGCGAATACTTTGTTTTATGCCCGACTACAGGATGAAGAATTGATGCACATACCACCAAAATTAAATAAGAATATTCAGCCCCCAGTATTTTAATAAATTTGATTGAGGAGTTATTGATGAAAATTAATAGAAGTACATTTGTGGCGATTCTTGAAAAGATGGCGCCAATGCTTGGAAGTAATCCCCTTATGCCTGAGCTTCAGTATTTTCAAATTGAGGGGAATCATATCCAGGCTACTAATGGAATTATTTTGGCGGATTTAATTTGTTCAATTGATACTGGTTTATGCTGTTCAATATCTAAAGAAGTTCTTGATCTTTTAATCTCTCTTAGTGCAGAAGAAGTTGATTTGCAAGTTAAAGAGAATGAACTTAAGATAAAGACTAATAAGATTGTGGGAAAGTTTTTTGTGATAACTCCGCCTACGTTTCAATCCACACCCTTTGCAGATAATGAAGAGCGGGTGAGTATAGATCCACTTCTGTTGTCTGATGTGGTGGAGGCACTTGGTTTTTGCCGCTTTGGAGTTTCCAAGGATATTGTGGCAGGACCATACTGTGGTGTTCAGCTTAACAAGGATACAATTTTTAGTACAGATAGATACCGAGTTACAAAATGGGAGTTAAAAGAGGATTCAGGTATTACCTGTACAATACCAGTTAAGTTTATTGACTTGTTAAAGAGGTATCAACGTGATATTGTTTCTTTATCCGCAGTTGGTGATAATATTCTTATGGCTATCCTGGAGGATGGTATGTGCATTACTACCTGCCTAATTCCAGGAAAATACCCGGAACTTTTACAATATTTTTCTAGTTCCAATACGTATGAACAGATCGAGTTTGGTGATAAATTAACTTCAATTATTGAACGGCACTCAACTTTACTTGGAGATATAAATCCGCTTGATCGGATAATGTTAATTGAAATTGAAGGAGGAGTTTGTACTCTTACTTCTAAGGTGCCGGAGAAAGCTAATCTTGTTGAGCAGATAGATGTTAAGGTAAGGGAGGATTTGAAGTTAGCCTTTTCAGTCAATCCCACTTTTTTGAGAGAGATAGCAAGTAAGTGTTCAAGTTTCAAGTTTTATGCTGATGGTTTGATTTTGTTTGAAGCAGAAAAGTTACAGTATCTAATGCGGACAGGAGGTGCAGATTAAATGGATGGAATTAACTTTTTATACGTGCAGGGTGTTTCTCATCAGGTATTGTCTGAACCTTTAACTGAGGAAGAGGATAAGAAATTCATTAGTGCTGGTGGGGCCATCTTTAAGATTAAAGGTGAGGTTCTCGGTAGAAAAGCCATTTCAATGACTACTGATTGGTACCTTAAAGGTTCCAAAGAGGATAAGCATCGAGTAACCTCATTATATTACTAGAAAGGTGTTGTAGATGAAAAGTCTAAATCTAATCTTGAGAAGTATAGGACTCGGTGGAACCGATGGCTTGGCCAGATGACTCGTTGTGATAGAGATTCTTGGGTTGACTTACTTGATTGTAATCAGTCTTGTTGGGTCAATAAAGTTCTTGATAGAATCGAATCTGGACATCAGTTAAGGTTACGCACAGGTTCTAATAGGTCAGATGTATATTATCTTTATGAAGAGGCCATTGCCGAGGCAACGATGGAAGAGCTCAATCAATTAGACGATATTTGTTGTCAAGAAGCATTACGAGGTAGGTAAAAGATGTCAAAACAACCTGCATTTTTTATGGACAGTTGGGAGTTATTTCAACAGGAGCACCCTGAGAGGTTCACGCGAAAACGCGGGGGCTCCGGTGTTAAGAAAGCTGCTCGTCCAGCAAAAATTTATGACTGCAGTACCTGTGGTCTCTGTGATAAGTGTAGACATCCCAAATTGAAAAGATTTGGAGAAGGAAGAAAGCGAATCTTGATTGTTGGTCAAAGCCCCTCAGGTGTGGATGACAGAGCAGGTCGAAATTTTTCAGGGGGTGCAGGTAGGCTCCTCACTAAATTCTGTGGCTACTCGGGTATTGATTTGGATGTGGATTGCACGAGAACCAATGTTGTTCGGTGTTTTCCTGGAAGAGATTCTCGGGGACGGGATAAGGCTCCAACGAAGGATCAAATTAACTGTTGTCTTACAAATCTTGAAAAAGATATACAAGAAGTACAGCCGGAATTGATTATTTGTCTTGGAACAATTGCGATCCAAGCTGTTTTGAAATCCAAGGCTTTTAGCAAATTACCAGATGAAGGTCTGCTACATGGTAAGATTTTTCCGTACCACGAACGAAATTGCTGGGTTGGCTGTGCACATCGACCTGCTTTCTTTTTGGAGAGAAAGGGTAGGGCTGATGTTCCCGATGATGAGGTGATTCTTGCATATGATTTGGCTAATGTAATAAGTTATCTTGGTGAGCCTCTTCCTCAACCATTGACTGCAGAAGGTAATAGGTGCTTAACTAATGTTGATGATGCAATTGCTGCTATAGAGGGGTATTGTGATCATGATAAGCCTGTATCCTTTGATTATGAAGCTAATATGCTTGATTCTTTTCAACGGGATGCCCAGGTGGCTTCTATATCGTTTACTGATAGCATCGAGTATGCGGATTTCATTCCTCTTGGTTTTGAGGGCATTTTTAGTTCAGGAGAACAGGTTAGGATATCTGCTGCGTGGAAACATTTTTTGAAAAGTAGTACACCTAAGATCTGTCAGAATTATTATATGGAGGAATTGTGGGGGCGCAACAAGTTTGGACAGTCAATGACGAACTTTATACATGATACCATGGTAACTGCTCATGTGATTAATTGTAGTGCCAGGACAACCGGATTGGCCTACCAGGTTTTTGAAATGACGGGGCATGTGTACAAGAAGATGGTTGACGTCACTAAGATATTTGACCAACCCCTTGAAAAGGTGTGTGATTATAACTGTTGGGATTCCCGGTATACTTTAATGGCTTACTATAAGCAAGAAGCCATGTTGGATGGGAATTTAAAGAAGTTTAATGATTTTTTCATCCAATGCCTCCGCACATTGGCTAATTATAAATATAATGGTATTCAAATAGATGAAACTGCTTTGAAAGCTGTTGAAGATGATTTTACGACTGAGATAGAGGATTGTGTGAAGGCCATTAAGGGTACTCCAGCTGTTATTAAATATAATGAGAGTATCAAAAATGATCCTAAAGGAGTAGCATTTGATATAGGTAAACCCGCACACATTGGTAAGGTGCTCTATGAGATTTGTGGTGTTCCCCTTACATCAAAGCGTATGACTGCGGGTAAGAAACCCTGTACTGATAAGAATGTGTTCGCAGAAATACTTAGTACGACAGATGATCTCCAGGTTAAGAAGATTTTAACAAATGTCACCACTTACCGTAGTGGCTTAAAAGTTTTGGAAAGAGCTGCGGAGTACCGTCGACTTGTTGATCCCAGTTGGAAAGCTCACCCATCTTACAGTCTTAATATAACAAGGTCTTATCGGTCTGCTTGTGACGGTCCGAACATTCAGAATGTTTTTAAGCATAATTTACGGCAGAAAACGTTTAGAAGGTGTATTGTTCCAAGGCCGGGACACATATTTCTTGAACCGGATTTTTCTGGTGCAGAGATTTGTGTTGCTGCGATGATTTCAAAAGATCCCATACTCACAAAACAGATTCAAGATGGTTATAATGTACATTGGATGTGGGCGAGTAGAGCTTATGGCCGGGAGGGGGAGGTTTACACTGAATCAGTAGAGCAAAAGGCAATAAGAAATAAATCAAAGAATGGATTCTTTTTCCCCAGTATTTATGGAGCAATACCCGCCTCCATAGCCCGCTCAATGGGTCTTGATCCGGAGTATATAGCTTCGGTACAGGCCAGATTTTGGGATGAATATTCTTATATTAAAGAATGGCAACTCAAAACTATTCATGATTATCAGAAAAATGGTTATGTTGAATTGGTCACAGGAGCAAGACGTCCAGGACCACTTAATATAAATAAGTTGTATAATACTCCAATACAAGGGCCAGCGTACCATTTGTTACAAGCTGGTGGTAATAGAATTGATGCAGAATTAGTCCGTCGGGAGTTTAGAACTTTGTCAGTTGCAGAAATTCATGATGCTATTATTTTGGATACTCATCTTGATGAGATGGAAGATGTCATTGAGTTGGGTGAAAAAATTCTGTGCTCAAAAATGTTTGATTGGCAGGGAGATGTTCCGATGAGTGTTTCTTGGGAGTACGGAGCTAAGAATTGGTATGAAATGTCAGGCATGTAATAATTACAGTGGTATAGCAGAGTTGATGGTATAATTATTTTATAGGAGGTAATTATGTCGCTCTATCAGGAAATCAGGCCCACAACTTTCGAGGATATAGTAGGTAATTCAGCCGTTGTTGGGGCTTTAGTGGCTATGTTAAAACAGTCTAAGGAACATCGGCCACATGCTATTCTTTTGAAAGGGCCAACGGGTTGTGGCAAGACAACCATTGGACGTATTTTGTCCAGGGAATTCGGAGCTTTATCTGATTCTATATTTGAATTAAATGCAGCTAATACAAATGGAATTGGTACGGTTAGAGGTATTGCTGAAAACGCTCCTTTGATAGGTTTTGGAGGTGGGGCTAAAGTTTATATATTTGACGAATGCCATGAATTCTCAGGCAAAGCACAAGAATGTTTATTGAAAGTGATAGAGGATAATCCTCCTCATTGTTACTTCATTTTTTGTACAACGGATGCGGAAAGTCTCATACCAACTCTTCGTAATAGGTGTGCCGAGTATACAGTTAGCTTGTTACAGAAAGAGGAGATAAGGGAAGTTCTTACACGGGCCTGCATAAAGAAAAGATGGATAATTACATTGGGTATTATAGAAGCTTTAGTGCAAACTAATGATGGATCTCCGAGGGCTGCTTTAGTTGCACTTGAAAAAGTTGCTGAGATGACTAACTTGGATGATGTTGTTGAACTTATAGTAAATGGCACAGAGCAGGAGAAAACTATTTTTGACTTGTTTAATCTTATATCGATGGGTCCTGCTGCTCGAAGAAAGAAATGGAAAACGATTATTACAACTTTTGATGCTATTAATGAAGATTCTGAGAGAATTAGGTTTTCCCTCATGACGTTTTTGTATAATAAGTTAAAGAAGTATGATAACGTGGAGGACGCGTTAGACGTTACACACCTGTTGAAGATTTTTTCTAATAGTACTTTTTATGGTAAGAAAAGTTTGATGGGTGCTCTTATTGCAAGAGCCTGTTTTGAAACCTGGAAGGAGTGATGAGATGAATTGGAAATGGCCTAATAGTAAAGAGCATCCGGAATGTAATCCCTGGTACACCATTATACGAAGAATTATCTTTTTCCCTGGAGTAGTTATTTGTTTGATACTTTTTGTTGTCATGGTATTACTCTTTGCCGGATGGAAAGAAGCAGGTATGGTACTTAAAAGAGATTGGTAAAGTGTTTGAAAAGATATTAAGAGTTAAAAGATAAACAATACTAATATTTTGATTTGGAGACAAAACTGATGGACGAAGCAAGAATGAAAGCCCTCAACGCAGGAGCTAATATGAGTACAGGTGGATCTAATTTTGATTTCGTGGATACGAGCAAATTGGAGCGATTGGGTATTACTAAGTACAATACCAAAAAGCCGAAGGGCAATAATTTTATTCGGATAGTGGCTCCGAGTACTACAGGACCTTTTGCCATGGAGATACACATACATACTCAAATAGGTTCTGGTAAGTCGACCTTTTTGTGTATGAAAGAGATGTTTAATATGGATTGTCCTATCTGCAATCATGCACAGGAATTACGTCGGCAGAATATAAGTTCAGACGTTATAAACGATCTTAAGACAAGTCGTCGTTTCCTTCTTTATGTAGTGGATACAACTGATGTTGCTTCTGAGGATGAAGGTACTCATTGGTTTGATTGTCCGCCTTCAATTTACAAAGCAGTGTGCACTCTGTCTCAGGATAGGAGAACAGGTGAAAAGGTAGATCCTACTGATCCAGTTGACGGCAGGGATATTGAGTTTACTCGTAAAGACGGTAAGAGAACGGAATATGTTGGATTTGTACTCACGAAAACCGAGCCAATTCCAAAATCTTGGTATGAGGATCTTCCTCCTTTTGAGGATATTCTTTTAAAGCCAGATCCGGATGAAATGGCTTTAGCTGTTAGTGGTGTGAAAGCCACTCCTACTACTTCTGAATCAGCTGGGAAGTCGAGTACGGAAGGTTCACGTTCACGCCGAGAATCCAGGGAACCTGAAAAGGAAACTGCCCAGGAACCCCTTGAAAAGGAAACTACTCGAGCATCTCGTAGAGAACGAGTTAGTGCCAGTGACACTCAGTTTGAATCTACTAAAGAGGTTGTTGAAGATTCGGAACAAGCTGCTGTTATCAAGGCAAAGATAGCAGATGTTCAAAGTCGCAGGAGAAGGACGGAGTAAAAACATGACTGATGAAGATAGAGAAATACTTTCAGAGTTTAGATCAAGGTTACCCTTGGATCGACTTGAGTTGGAGACAGAGTGCTGTCAGCAGGCCATTGTTTATGACGACATCGGAAGTTGGGTTGCCGATGTCAAGGCCCAGGCCAAGATTGCTAAGGAGCATATTAGTTTTGTTGAGTCAGAGCTGCTCCTGGCCATTAGAAAAGATCCTAAAGAGTATGGTTTACCGGAGAAGTCTACCGTGGATGCCGTCAGGTCCACGGTTAACATTCATGAGAGGTATCGAAAAGCTTTTCTGGATTATGTAGAGGCGGACAGATTAGCTTCTGAAGCCTCTATTCTTTTGGATTCTGCTCAGCAGAGGCAATCTGGATTACGCGATCTTGTTCGATTGTACGTCAATAATTACTATTCACAGGAACAGAGTGGGCTTGATACAAGTGGCTGGGAACAAGGTGAAAAAGCAATTATGGATACAAGAAGGAAAAGAGCTGAGACTTCAACTGACCTAGGAGAGGATAATAGAGAGGAATAGTATGAAAGCAGAGTATTGGAATTTCCAGGGGTATCTTCCGGACGATGAGGATATAACCGCTCGATTACACGCTATGGAGGCTTATTTTTCTTTACCTTCAATTATTGGTAGGAGTACTGCGGAAGAAATAGTTGATGCTTTTTTGTGCTGGATTTAATAGGGGTACATCCTGGGGTTTGGCTAAACAAAAAGGTATCCAATATGCTAAAGTTAAAGATAACTTTGGTGATAATGATAAGGGTAAAGAAAAATTTATTGATAAGGTAGGAGAGGTACTGCAGGTAGAATCTGACTATCATTGCTTTAGTCAAGTTCAACTAAAGTTTGATGATGACAGTATTGAATGGTTTTCAAATACTGCACCCGAAGAAGTGATTGGAAAGGAAGAATAGATCATGGCACAAGAATCCGATATTGAAAAAACTTCTAAAGCTGCAAGCAAAGTTATAGGTATTCCAGACGTCACTGATTTTTTGCAGACGGGATGCACTGTTTTGGATTTTGCTATTGCAAATAGATTTCCTGGTGGCATTCCCATTGGTAGAATCGTTCAGATTTTTGGAGGATCAAGTACCTGTAAGTCTGTAATAGCTTCGTCTATTCTGGGGTTTGCTCAGAGGGCGAAGATGGGTGCATATTATGGTGATATTGAGCACACCCTGGATCCTAGATTTGCCAGCTATTATGGTTTGGATTTTAAGAAGCTAACCAATGTAAAAGACTTTGATACCGATGATGCTTTTCCGGCAACCATTGAAGAGTTTTTTGATGTCTGGCTTTCCAAGATTATCTTTAAAGATACAAAGTGCACTATTCTGGATAAGAAGCCTAAGATAGTTGTTACGGATACCATTACTGCTCTTCCCGCTAAGATTGAAGCTGATAAGAAAATGGACGATCAAGGTTATGGCGCCTACCGTGCAAAGCAGATGTCACTGGGATACCGAAAGTATTTGAAGGCCCTTTCGTACAGCAACACAACTTTGGTGGTTATTGATCAAACAAGAGATAATTTTGGTTCTGCATTTGGTGGTGAGACTGTTCCTGGTGGAAAAGCTCAAATGTTTTATCCATCAGTTCGTATACATTTGAAGCACGGTCCTGCTGTAACGAATACCCAAGAAAAGGTAATCGGTGTTTGGACGAGCTTTAAGGCCGTAAAAAATAAGGTGGGTCCTCCTTTTAGAGACGGGCAGTTTAAAATTTTATTCGACTACGGCATGGATGACATCTCCTCCAATTTGTATTTTCTAAGTGAGGTACAAAATGGTAAGGCTGCGGCTAAGAATAAAACTCAGCATATTAAGCTTTGGGGTGAAGATAAACAAATGAAATCCTGGGTCACTAAGATTGAAGGCGAAAATTTGGAGGAGAAATTACGAGAAGAGATATGGAAAGTTTGGCAGGAAGTTTATAGACCTTCAGATAGGAAGCCCAGAACCTTTAGTTAGTAGGAGTTATTTCCATGCCATCAAAACAAGAGATAGAATATGGAACAATAGCCCATCTCATTTCAATACTTGGTCTAATGTGTGCTGCAAGTCCTGAGAAGATAACAGATCTTTTGACGGAATATTTGTTTGATGAAGAAGGGGGAGCATGGTCAATTTTTACACTCTGACGGCAATACGTATGATGCGTGCCCAGAGTGGTGGCCTACTAAAAAAGATGCTCAAGCCATACTGGATAAGTTCTACCCAAAACCAGAGCATGTTTGGGAGCATGGGGATGTGTTTGAGAACCCCGTAGGAATGTGGATATACTTAGTACTGGCAGGCGGCCCTATTGTCTCTTGGCTTGAAATGTCCAATATGGGTGGCACACCTTACATTCAACTTGATGGTGCCAAATTTCTATTCAATATTAGAGAGAAAATTTAATATTTCTCTTGACTTATGCCGAAAGCATGGTATAATGTAATACAGTGGCAAAAGAGTTTAAAGGAGCAAAGCAATGAAAACTGAAAGAGTAGAAGAAGAAATTCAATATGTTGCCAAATCGGGTAGTAAATACAGGACATGTTTTTTTGGATATACAGAAAATATATTTAACGCTGGTTTTTGTAATTATCCAATGACTGTTTACGGAAAAGAAAAATGTATTCCAGTAAGAGTAGCAACATTCATAGAAGAATTGGAGTAAGGCATTATGGCAAGAGTAGCTTGTCCAATTTGTAAGAAAGAAATGGACATTTATGGGCAAAGACTTTAGATAACTTTATGGAAAAAATGTCACCACTTGATGAAAGAAACTAAGGAAGGAATATAGTTATGGATCGTTGGGGTATATCAGAGGATTGTGAAGTATGTGGCCCAGGTCAAATTAAACACATTTTAGAGGAAATTGTGGCTTCACATGAAAAAATAAAAATATGTCCTAAATGTAAGAATACCTATCCTGATACTGATGCAATAGAATACTGTGTTTGCGGCCATAAATTTGAACTTACTCAGAATGCTTCGGAAAAGGTGTTGGAAGATTTGTTTGGTTTTGATATCAGAGAGGAGTTGAATAGAAAATGAGAGTGTTTTTATCCGATATACATTTAGGTGACGGCTCTAAGTCAGATGACTTTCACAGAGATGCAGAGTTAATCAAATTCTTAGAGTGGACAGATAAACGAGCACACGAGATTGTTATTGTTGGAGATTTATATGAACTCTGGCAGTCAAAATTGGAGAAGATCTTCTGGGCACACGCTGCTGTTATACGGGCGTTAGATGAGAGAAGGGATAAGGTCTATTTTGTACATGGCAATCATGATGCTCTTCCATTTTCTAAACTCACACCTTCTCAATATAGTAAGGATGGTGTATGGGCGGTGCACGGGCATCAGTTTGATACTTTCAATAATTTTGAGAATCCATTGCTTAGTTTAAAATGGCCGATAGGTAAATATATTACTGTGTTGGTGGCTGGGTTGGAAAGAATTATTCATCCAGATTCTGATGTCTGGCTTAAGAAAATGTACGATAAGTTTGGTGATTTTAAAGTTAAAGCAGCTTTGTTGCAGAATAAGAAATACAATATAACTGATTTAGATCAGCATATTTTTGTGATAGAAAACCTTAGACAACAAAATTTAGCACCTATTACTATTATGGGACATAGCCATAATGCTGAACTTAAGGAGATTGTTGCCATAAATCCTGAGGGTAGATGGCCACATGTATCTTTTAAAAGAATCTATGCAAACACGGGTAGTTGGGTTGATGATGAATACCCAACATTTGTAGCAGTCACAAAAGATGAAGTACAGTTAAGAGATGGACTTACTTATGAAGTGATGGAAAAGGTGAGCATAACATGAGTATGACATTGGATAAGGTATGGGAATACTGCTTAAAGATGTGGAACGACATTTGATTTACCTGGTAGTGTTTTAGAAAATAAAGCAGACTGGATGGCGGAGAATGGTTTTGAGGAGGTGTGGAATGATTGCTTCTTTTGTCAGTTTGCCAAGGATGAATATGACAAGCCTGAAACTTCCGGATTCATGTGTGACTATTGTCCCGCTGTTCAGATTGATCCCAAGTTTGACTGTGTAACATCTGACTACAGTTATTTGACGAATCCAAAGGAGTTTAGGCGAAAGATTTCTCAGTTAAATAAGAAGAGAAGAGGCAAAGCATGAGGATTTACGGACTAGATATATCATTGGATCATGGAGGATTTGTTATTCTTGATGAGGTGGGTAATGTGTTAAACTATGCCTACATCACATCTACCAAAAAGAGTGCTGACATTGATCCTGAACACTCAATTCTTCTTAGTAAGATAGGGAAGGGTGAACCTAAAGAGACTTTTCGGTTAAGGAGAATGGGGGAGTATCAAAAAGGCCTCCATAATTTTCTCCACTTAAGTAATTTACCCCCACAATTTATGGTAGGTCAAGACTACTATTCTGTTGAAGGATACTCCTATGCATCCCAAACTACTTCAATTTGTCAGATAGCTGAACTTACCGGCTACTTAAAACATATGATATTTGAAGGTGGCGGGAAGATTCGAGTACATGACCCCCTTAGTGTAAAGCTTTTTGCTACGAATAAGGGGAATTGTTTGAAGAAGGACGTGGTGGAGAAGGCCCAACTTGTTTTTGATATCCCTGAGGGTTTGATAAAGAAGAAGATGATTAAGAAGAAAAAGCTTCTTGCCTCGATTGAAGAGTTTGATGGACCTGCCACAGACATAGCAGATGCTTATTTTCTGGCTCGGATGGTGTATAGGGAGTTGACACTTAGGAATGGTGACGTTAGGTTGAATCAATTAGGGGAGAATGAAAGAAGGATATTCCTTCGGGTTACAAAAGCGTTTCCGGTGAATTTGTTATCTCGCTCATTTATATGTAAAAAGGGAGAGTAGTGTGCCTCCACCTAAAGATCCAAAGAAGAGAGAAGAGTATGCAGAAAATCTTCGTATAGCTCAAAGAAAACGTTGGAAAGATCCTGAAGAACGTAGAAAGCAGAGTGAGAGACAAAAAGAAATACAAAATCGTCTAGAAGTAAAAGCTAAGAAAAGTGTATCTTTGCAGAAGGTGTGGACGGATCCAGAATACCAGATTAAACAGATTATCGCCCAAAAGCTATGCAAAGGATAGCACAGAATCGGCCTGAAGTGAATGCAAAAAGGAGTGCTTCACTGAAAATTACTGCAAGTCAACCAGAAGTAAAGGCACGATTTAGTGCATCCTCGAAAGAATCTCAGAATAGGCCAGAAGTCAAAAAGAAACATGTTGATAGAATGCTACATTTTTGGGCAGATCCAGCGAACAAGAAACAAAGGTTACACGTTGTAAGTAAGAATTCAAGAAATAAACAAACGGTACCTGAGAAACAGTTATATGAACTTCTTCAAGGATTATTCCCTGACCAATGGAAGTACACAGGTGATGCTGGTGATAAGGATTTTATTATAGCGGGTAAGATTCCGGATTTCATAATGTTGGTGGTCAAAAGAAAATTATTGAGATGTTTGGTGATTATTGGCATGGAGAAAAGTTTACTGGGAGAACAAAAGGAGAAGAGGAACAACAAAGAATAGGTTCATTTGTTCAATATGGTTATCAAACTTTAATTGTTTGGCAACATGAGCTTAAGGAAGTTCATAAGTTAAGGTGTAAATTATTGACCTTTTTTGAGTGTAAAAATGATTGAAAAGATTATTTTAAATAACTTTAAGACTTATAAGGATACTGAATTGGAGTTATCTCCTGGAATAAACGTTTTCACGGGTAACTCTGGTAACGGAAAAACGAATATATTGTTGGGTCTGAATTGGGTTACCACCAATCGTCCATTGGGCAGTAATTATGTACGAAGAGGTCAGGATACTAGTGTTGTAGAGATGGTGGTCAGTGAGGATAAGGATGTATATAAGATAACTCGGAGTCGTGGCACATCTGAGAATAGTTATACCCTGGAGCATAATGGGGATAGGCTGGATCCATTCACAGGATTTGGAAATAGTCCTCCCGAAATGATTTCTGAGGTAATTAATCTATCAGATTTGAATGTTCAAAAGCAGCGAGATCAGCATTTTCTTGTTTATACTCCACCAGGTCAGATTGCTACATATATCAGATCTATAACAAAATTGGATGAAATAGATCGGGTCACCAAGTCATTGGCCAGTAAGATTCGAATAGAGAAAGGTGATGTAGCTTCTAAGCAAAAAGAGCTTGAAGCCACCAATCAGAAGTTAGCTGTCTTAGGCGCCATAAACCTTCTCCTGCTTGAAAGTAAAATTGAAGAGACCAAGGTTCACATTGAAGAAGTTAGGCGGTTAAGGGCGGAGGTAGAGCAGTTAAATGCTATTGTCAATGCCCTAAGAGTCCTCGAAAAGTGTCAGATACACATTCCAGACAATATTGATCAGATATTTGATAATGTGAGGCAATCTTCTGAGGATATTGCTAAGGTAACTACGTGCATAGATGCTCTTAAACCTTTGATAGTTAAGATAAAAAGTATTAAAGCTCATGAAATAGTTCTTCCAAAAAATCTTGAGGTGATAACTGCTGTGGAAGGTACTTTAGAAAGGTATAATTATATTGATACCAAGTTGGAAACAGTTCTTAATCTTCTTGAAGATATCCATAAAATTGAGGTAGGGCTTGTTGAGAGCGATATTCGATTGAAACAGTTAGAACTTGAGGAAATTGAGCTCAAAGAAAAACTTGAGAATTGTCCCATGTGTGGAACAGGGCTTACATCGGAATCAAAGCAAATTTTATTAGGGAAGTAAGAAAGATAATGAAAATATGACCTTGTGTAAAGCGTATCTTCCCGAAGGATATGAGGATAAATATCCATTTAAAACTGGGGAAGAATTTGTATTCATATGGATAATTTTGTTGAATTAGAAAACGGAAAGTAGGGCTATGAGAATAGGAATTATAGGAGATCTTCATTTAACAAATAAATCGCCTGAGCGGCGTATAGATGATTACTGGAAGACTCTATGTAGGAAAGTGTCCCAAAGTTTGGATATATTTGATGGTAGGAAATGTAATATCATTATACAAGTGGGTGATTTTTTTGATGCTCCCACAGTAGCAAATAAAGTCAAGTCAGAAGTTATGCAACTGTTACATTGCTTTGGGAGATTTGGGGATGAGCGGATGCTTTGTGTCTATGGCCAACATGATATCTCAGGCCATTCAAAAGCTACTTTACCTAATAGCCCATTAGTTGAATTGGAATCGGCAAGAGTTGTTAAGATACTGGGTGATAATCCTGTTATAGCAGGACCCCAGCAAGCCAGTGTATTCTTTTACGGAGCGTCATTTGGTGAGCCCGTTCCTGAGGTGCTAGATAAAGATGCTTACAATATTCTTGTAACTCATAGGATGGTGGGGGATAGAGCTTTGTGGCCAGGGCAGGTGTTGCCTGGTCCGAGACAATTTCTTCGGCAGTGTCCAGACTATGCTCTCATTTTGGCAGGAGATTATCACTATAGATTCATTGAAACTTGGCAAGGGCGAATAATTATCAATCCCGGAGCGGTAATTCGAAAGACGATTTCAAGGTTTGATTTGGAACATCAACCAGCAGTTGTTATATTTGATACGGATACAAATGAATCAGAAGTTATTGAACTTGGTATAGAGCCAATTGAGAAGATATTCGATCTTACTAAGAGAGATGTTAGGACGAAGGATAATTCTCTTCTTGTTGAACTTGTGAAACGATTAAAAGAAGGGGATGAGAAGATACTCGGTTGGAAAGGTTTTCTTTTGAAAGTTTTGGAGGAAAAGAAAGCAAGTATGGGGGTTCGTCAGGTTATTGATGAAATTTTGGAGGAGGTTAAAAATGGCTGATATCATTTCTGAGGTTAAGCAAAAAGTAAAGAAGATTGAAGAACTGCGTCGGGAGCAAGCACAGCAGGATGGACAAAAGACACAATTACTCAAGCAATTAAAGGATGTGTCGGGAACGACTTCTGTTGCTGCCGCTGAGAAAAAATCTGAGGAATTAAGTTTGGAGCTTATTATACATGAAAGCACGCTCAAAAAATTGGATGAAGAGATGTCTGCAATTATTTCAGCGGCCACCCCACAAAAAGATTAAGCTATCAGATATAGCGGGTTATGCAATTCTTGTGAAGGATGATTTAATGGGTAAGAAGTACTGGGTCTCCTATCGTGGAGAGGTGTATGATGAGGTATCCTTTACTGAGGAGCAACCACTGGTGTTTCCTCCGAGGGAGTTACCTCCTGGAACTCGAGTTTATTTACTACTACCAAAGGATAAAGATTAAGATGGCAAAGGTAAGTAGATACAGATGTAGCGTGTGTGGAATTGATTTTTCTACCTGGCCGGAACATCGGAAGCATCTACAATCTAGAGCACATAGGGTAGTTGCAAACAAAGGAAATGTTCAACTATTTCTAGAAAAATTTGAGACCAATTTAAAGAAGTTGGATAAGGAGAAATAAGATGAAATGTAATGATGGTGAATACATGCCACTGAACTGGTATGGCACGCCAGATGCTTACTACATTAAAGGCCATGTGAGCCATGAAGAAGGAATTGAAATATTATTTGATGCTGGGGCAATAGATCATGATTACGAAGTAGGACGAGCAAGTCATATTTATGGCAGATGGTCAATGCAGCCAGGTGAAGATGGTAATCAACATTTTTTAAGAGAATACTCAGAATCTGGTCGTGGACGTTTCAAGATAACTATGTTTGTCGTAGGACCTTTGTAAAGAAAGTTAAATAATGAATCTGACAAAATACACTGATTTCTTAAGCGAGAAGAAGGCTACTCAGAAACTTCTTAAGAGTAAGGTTGAAGATCTGGGAATTGAGATTGTATCTCATCAGAATTGTCTTGCAGACCTTGAAAAAGCTCTTGAGGTGATGAATACTGTTGGTATTTTGGTTCAACAGGAGTTTGAGGAGGTTGTCGAGGTTTTGGTTACTCAGGCCCTTAAATTTGTATTTGGGGATAATCATTCGTTTGAATTAGAAGGTAGTATATCACACAACCAACCAGAAATTCATATGTATATTGTTATTGATGGTGAGAGATTTTCTCCAAAGGATGATGAGTTTAGTGGTGGCCAAGCCGATGTGGTATCTTTTGCTCTTAGGATAATCTTATGGGCAATTCAGTATGAGAGGACACGCCCTGTACTCATTTTTGACGAGCCGTTCAGAAATTTGCATGGATTGAAAAATGCAGAAGCTGTGAGGGAAATGACTCAATACTTGGCTAAGACAATGAATATGCAATTCATTATAATAAGTCAAGATGAGGGGTTAGTTGAAATAGCAGACGCAGCTTTTATGGTTACAAAGTTGGAAGGTGTGAGTAGTGTTGAACTTCTGGAGAAGTTGGTGGATAATATTGAGTTTACGCCACAGTTAGGAGATGGGAGTGATGTCAACTAAACTTAATCAAATTTTGAATCAAGAAGGTGTAGATGCTGCCTTGAGGAAGATGGCAGGGGAGATAAATATGGTAGGATATCCTTTGGCCATTATTGCTGTGTTGAAAGGTGGAGCTTACACGGCATACCAATTGTTACAAATTTTATACACACTTAATCCGGTTGGTTCACTTTGGCATCAACCAGACGTAGTAATCGGGCATATAGGTCTTGAATCTTATGGAGAAGAAATGAAGGCTCGGGCTGAAGTAAAATTGATGACACCTCTGGATTTATCAAGAAAAGATATTTGTGGTAGAAATGTTATCATTGTGGACGATTGTGCAGAAACGGGAAACACCCTTGCTGAGGCAAAGAAAATCATATCCGGGTATGATCCTTTAGAAGTGTATACTGCAGTTTTAGTAGATAAGGTTTTTCTACGAGCTGAGCAAGGTGCATTAGAGCCGGATATTATTGGATGGCGGTATTTGGACAAAGGCTTCTTGGTGGGAGCTGGCATGGGTGCTGGTGAAGCTTATCGGGGATTTCCGGAAATATACGAGGTGGAGAAATGATGATTCGAAAGTTTTTAACGAGTGTTGATTGGTGGTTGCTAATAGTAGCAGTTTTACTAGTTTTATTACTATATTCTATAAGAGGAGTGTAACATGTTTAAGGTTAAGAAAACACTGGAAGTGGCAGTATCTCACAAGCTCAATCTACCCTATATAAGTGCTTGTAACAGGAATCACGGCCATTCCCTTTTAATCACGGTCTATTGCTCAGCTGAAGAGCTCAATGAAAATGGTATGGTAGTAGATTTTACTGAGATAAAGAGAGTGGTACATGGTCAATTGGATCATCAGTACTTGAATGACATAGAAGGGGTAGGTTGGGATTCTGCAACAAAAACACCATTAAATCAAGGTGGTTTAAATCCAACAGCTGAAAGAATAGCCAGATGGATATGTATGCAAATACCAAGTTGTTACCGGGTTGATGTTCAAGAATCAACGGGTAATATGGCTACATACGAGGAGGAATGATGTCTACTATACGTGTAATAGAAATAGTTGGAGCAATTTGGCTTACCACTGCCATTTTTATGCTTGGTCGGAGTTATAGATGGTGGTTGTTTTATGCCCTAGCTAATATTCCTTTTTCCATAGTTTCAATAGAAGCCGAGAAGTATGGGTATGCACTTATGGGTTTTGTGTGTTGTGCATCAGGCATCCGGAATTATTTCATTGAAAAGAAGAAAGCAATAGTAGCTGCCAAAGCAGAGGCTTTGTCACACTTGAGATAAAGGAGAGTTATGAGTATTGAGTATAAAACACCCTGGCACAATAAGAAGGGTGAACTTCAATTCCCCTATCAGATGTTGGGAGATTTAGTTTTCATTTGTCCAGATTCTCCTCCTGAGAAGATGGGACAGGATAATGTAATAGTTCTTCCTGAAAGTATTCGAAAGAAGTATCACAATGGAACGGGAACTATACTATCTATAGGTCCGGGATACACAGATCTTAAAGGGAAATGTCATCCTACACACCCAAAGTTAAGTGCAGGAGTTAGAGTATTATTTGATATTTCTGTTCCTTGGGGTCTAAATATTACTGGATTGGATGGACACAAGTACTACACTGTTCTTTGTGGAGCACAGGATGTATTTGGATTAGTAGATTAGGAAGAAAGTATGACTAAGTCAATTCAAAAATTAGAATTAGAAAATACCACCCGACTACTGTACTTCAGACACCGGGGCAACTTAGCTGAAGTTTTGAAAGCGCTCAGAGAAAAGTATGAGGATGAGGTTGATAACCCTGGCGATAGGATTACCATAGACTTTGTTGAAAAAGTTATTAAGAAGTTTAAGAAAGAAGAGAAGGTGAATTCTCCCTTTGTTGCTACATACATTATGGATTATGTATTCATGGGTACAAAGCAGAGGGAATTGCTTTGGAATGAGGATGACGTAGAACTTTCTGAGCACAGGTTTAGTTACCGATCAGCTTGTTGCGATGCTGCTGCTCAACCAAGGGTTAATGAACAGAAGGAGATAACTTTTGTTTGTTTGAAATGTGAAAAGATATGTAATGCTTATCGAGTTCCAAATCTTGGGGTGTTTGAAACTATAAGAAAGTTAAGGGTGGAGCAAAGAAACGATGAAGAGCAAATAGTTAAGGCTGCGGAAGATTTGGGATTTGGTGTAGAAAAACCAGCTCTGATCAAGCAAACCAATTACCAGTTAAGTTTGGGTGATAACTCTGGTGGAAACCCTGTTAAACGTTTGATGTCTGGTGACCAGCAAATTGTTGCCGATCTTAAAAAATTGCCCTCAATGGATAGGGAAGTTGTAATTAGCAGGATACGACAGAATTTGGAAAGTATGGACGATGGCAAAGAAGAGTAACCAAAAAATACGGATGGAAACATTGTTGACGGCTGCGTATGGTACTGATTACGCGGAAATACCAGTTTCAATGCGTAAATTTTTGACGGATACTGATTATCTTGGAGTTTCTTTGAGAGGAGGTAAGGCATTATACCCAATATGGCATAGGGTTCTATCTGAGCTTTCTAATTTGCCTGAAAAGAACCTCCCAATATTTACAGGCGCAATTGGAACTGGCAAAACGACTTCTGCAATTTTAGGCATTGCTCACGTAATGCATACGATTTTATGCATAGATGGTTACTGTCCTGTTTACGATTGTGAAAAGAAGAAGTGGGTTGCTTTAAATCAAGCTTATAAAAATGGGTTGAATTATACTTTGGCTGTGGATGAGAGGGGTAATGTTGGAGCACATAAGGTAGATGAGGTTATTTTTTCGGGGAAGAAACCTGTTTATGAAGTAGTTATAAAGTTTGCAGATCTTTTATTTAATCGTAAGGATACCACTAATTCTAAGGGTGGGAGATATAAAAAAATTAGGACAACTCTTGATCATAAGTTTTGGACAAAAGATGGTTGGAAACCTCTTAAAGATATTCTTGTTGGAGATGAAGTTCTTATATATGGTGATGATCTTCATCTTTCCAGGAGTGATGTATCCGGAATAATAAGTGATGCTACCAAGAAGGTATGGGCGAGTAGGACAGAAGAAGAAAGATATCGGATTTGTGAAAAGGGTTTGTTGGCAGTGCAGTCTCCGGAAGGGGTAGTTAAGTGTAACAAGGCTAAGCAGAGTACAGAATTTCATGAGATAATGCAGGGTATTGCTTTGGCTTATTGGGAGTTGTTTTCTTTAGATGAGAGTAAGGAAAAAACCAAACATTTGCGTATACCAGAGGTTAGGGTGAAAGCTGTTCAAGGACTTATTGAACATTGGAAGAATATTTCTGATGAGGATGTGGCTCGGAGGGTACTCAAGCGATTGGATTCTATGGATTGGGAAGAATGGTGTCGGATTATGGAACAAAAAGTTTGGAGCAATTCGGAAAGGAATGCTAAATGTGCAGCAGCTACTAAGAAAAGATTGAAAAATTTATCTCCGGAAGAAAGACAGCAACTTATTGAACAATTACATACTCCAGAAGCTGTTGCAAAAGCTGTTATAGGTTGGAAGAAGTGGAGAAATTCATTAAGTCAAGAACAGAAGAATGAAATAGTTCAAAAGCAATTAGAAACAAAAAGAAAATGTGGAGATTTTGCTAAGCGTTCCAGTTGGGGGTATGGTAAGCCCTTTGAGGCGGAAGATGGTCATTTTTGTGATAGTAAATTTGAAGGGAGAGTAGACGATTGGCTTACTCAAAATGGATTGGATCATGACATACACGTTATAGTTAAGAATAATGGTTATATTAAATCAGTTGATTTTCTTGTGGGAGGTTGGTATATTGAGGTTGATGGTTTAGATAGACCTGATAGCTTTTTTGATAAGAAATTAAAAGGTTTACCCTATATTATTGTACGATCTGATAAGGAAATTGAAGAGAAGCTAGGGTTTTTGACTAAGTATACCAATTCAAATTTTAGTAAAACACTGTTTGGTAAAATTGAGTCAATAGAGTATGGGGGTAAAAAGAATACTTATGATGTTGTTATGGCAGAGGGTAGTCCAAAGAATTTTATATGTCAAGGGGTTGTTGTTCATAATTGTCTTCGCGATCCTTGGGCATTTTTTGGAAAGACTGCTGCAGGTAAGATGGCTGTAGTATTTTTCAACCTAACGACATCACTTGGTGCCTCTCGTGGATTTGGTCTTCTTCAAAGTTATCTTTTGCAGTCTCCTTGGTTTAAGGAAAGAGGTAGAGTGTGCGGATCTGAACAAAATCCAAAGATAGAATTTCCTATTTTTGAATACGTTTCTGGTTCTCCTTACTCAAAGGGATTTGGTGTTCAAGGTCATGATATCATTGCTGCGTTGATGGATGAGGTTGATTCTCCTTCAGAGTCAGATAAGCAAAGAATTCGAGTTCTTCAGGCTTTTGAGGCGGGCTATCGACGATTTGAAAACAGATTTGTTCTTAGATCTCAGATGGATGATAGAAAATTGACTTTGGGTAAGTTTTTCTTAGTTGCTTCTAAGCAGGAAACGTTATCATTTTTGAATACATTTGTGGCAAAGATGAAAAGTTCACCCAATGTGTATATCGTGGATATCCCCGTTTGGGAAGCAAAAGAAGCCGCGGAGTACTGTGGTGTTAAGTTCCCGGTGCAGTTGGGTAATGTGTATGTACCATCTAAAATTCTGGGTCAAGGAGAGGGTACTGCGTTTGTGCCGGATCAAGAGGCAATAGTTTTAGCTGCGAAGAATGGTTTTCAAATTCTTTGGGTTCCTATAGAATATTTGGAAGCCCATCAACGTGATATCGTGGGCGCATTGAGAGACTACGCAGGAGTATCAATAACGGGGCTACGAAAGAGTAAGCTATTTCCTTCTGAAGCATTGATAGTGGATTGCTATGATTCCACTAAAAGAGATCCAGTTAGCATGTTGACAATTGAGACCGGGTTACATGATGATGTGGATTTTGCTGGGTATCTGGATTTTAGTGCCATTCGAATTCCAAGACGTGTTCCTCGGTATTTGCACGTGGATATAGCTTATAGCAATAAATCAGGTATGGGGGATGCTTTGGGTATTGCTATGTCTTGTGTTAGTGGTTGGACAGATAGAACTGTTGAAGATTTGGAAGATGGGGGATCCATGCGGGTGGAGAAAGCACCTGTAGTGGAGACAGATTTTGGGATGCGCATAATTGGACGTCCTGGGGATAAGATTCCGTTGAATAAGGTTAGAAAATTTATCATTGATCTTAAAAAGGTATATAATTTTAATATTGTGTTAGTTACATATGATTTAGGTCAGGTAAGTGAAGATTCAAAGCAGATACTTCAAAGAGCAGGAATTAATTGTCCAGATAAAGGACTTTCGTTGGATAAAAATCCTCAGATTTACCGGAGTTTTCGAGATTTGGTACATGATAAACGTTGGTGCTGCCATCGGAATGAGTATCTACATTTTGAATTGGTTAACCTTGAAGATGATCCAGATAAGAATAAGATAGATCATCCTACTGAGGTTATAGATATGGAGATTTTGGAGAATGGAGAAACTCGAGACATACCTCGATTTGGGAGTAAAGATTTTGCTGATGCCGTGGCGGGTTCAGTAGAAAATGCCCTGCAGGCATCAGTCGCTCCTCCTTCAGCAGAATTTATTGCGGCAACAAAGAAAATGGTCCAGCATCTTAAACCTGTTGGAACAATACGTTCACTTTTGGATATAAATCAGCCAGTGCCACCTAAGGAAGGTGTGAAGGAAGATACTGTATCCAAAAAGACTTCTACACAATTTAAGAATTTGTTTAATAAATCTCAAAGGAAAGGTTAATTAGAATGGAGACAGCAGTAGACAAACATCAGGCACTTAAAGATTTGGCGCTCAAGTTTGATGAAAGTAGTGACCCACAGGTTTTTGTACGGGTACTGTTGAAGGTAGATAAGTTACTAAAATTTCAGATATGGCAAATTAGGCGGCGTAATCCCCACTTATGTGAAGTAGATTTTTATGATCTTTATCAAACAGCCGTGATAGGATTATACAGAGCACTGGCAAAAGTTAGGGAAGATGAACCTGGAGGTAAGTTAATTTACAATATAAGGAGATACATTGATAATGAGATAGTAAAGGATTATAAGGATCCGTCAAGGTCTCTAGTATGTGTTCCTTTTGATGTTGTCCAGGATGAGTTATTTGATACAACCGAAGTTTATGCTGATCTTGAGCGGGAATTTATTAGGGATAGATTTGAGAAACTTATTAAGGATGGAGTTATTAGTCAGGAAGAGTTTGCTCAGGTACACAAACATTTTGTTGAAGGTGTGTCTTATAAAGATACTGCAAGGCGAGGTAGGCACTCGACGGGTACCATTTCAAAGAAAGTAAGAGATTCATTGAATCGGTTAAGATTTGAATTCAGAAGACGGCATTGGGAGGAAGGATAATGGGGGCGGCAAAGAGACAACGTACGATAGAGTATTTTCAGAGGTTGGCAGTTGTAGAGATAGCAGAATTAGTGGAACGAGATGTGGCAAAGCTTAAAGAAAAGCAAGCTGAGCAAAAGAAATTTAAAGCAGTGAAACCTGATGAGGAGAATAAAGATGAAGTTACAAATATTGGGTGATAGGGTGCTGGTTAAGAGACTTAAAAATGATACGACCACTCGTGGAGGTATTCTTATCCCGGGAAGTGCTCAGGAAAAATCACAGCAAGCAAAAGTTATGGGTGTTGGTGAGGGTAAATTGCTTGATGACGGTACTTTGCGGCCTATGACTGTAAAGGTGGGTGATGTAATTCTTCTTCCTGGTCCTGTTGGAACGAAGGTAACAATAGACGGTGAAGAGTGTTTAATCATGTGTGAGGCGGACATTCTGGCGATAGCGAGGTAATGATGAGACTTTACATAATGGTAGGAAATATTGGTTCCGGTAAATCTACTTTGGTAAAGAAACTTTTGGCTAAGAACCCAAATATTGTTGTCATAGCCAGGGATGCTCTTCGATATATGATTGGGGGCGGAGATTATGTCTTTAATCCCAAATTGGAACCAACTATTTTTAATACTGCCGAGCAAGCTATAGAGCAGTTTATGCTTCTTGGTGTGGATATCCTTGTTGATGAGACAAACATGTCTTCAGCACATAGAAAAGAGTATCTTACTTTGGCAAGGCGCTATGGTTATGAAGCTGTGGCAATAGTTATGCCAGTACTGGATAAGAAAACTAGTGTGGATAGGCGGATGCAAAATCCTCATGGTCAGGACGACAGAGCTCTATGGGAGGGTGTATGGGATAAGTTTACTGCCATTTATGAAAGACCAACTGAAGAAGAGGGTTTCAGTCAGGTAAGTGAGGTGTGGGAGTTTAATAATGCCAAGTAAAGAAAAAGAGTTCATGGCCTTAGTCAAGCGTTTACAAAGTCCTGATTTTGGTAAGATTTTTGACCCAAATTTACTTCATGGACTTACGGGAATGTTGTGTGAAGCAGGTGAGTTACTTAATAACTACAAGAAATTTATGGCATATCCTGGTGAACCATTATCCCGGACTGATGTGTTGATTGAGTTGTCTGATATACTTCATTTTATGATGTATGTTTTGATTGTGTACGAGTCATCTACTGATGAACTCATGGATATAAATGAGGCAAAACTTACAACTCGTTTTCCAGAAGGATTTACTCCTGAGTGTGGTATAACCCAGAACCGGGATAAAGCAGCTGAGAGAGCTGCTGTTGATAAAGTTGTGGCAGGGTACATAAGACGTAGAGCTGCTATTGAGAAGACAGTAGAGCAATTACCTCGGAAGGAATAATAGTATGCAGGATGAAATTAAAATAGTTCCACCTAGAAAGAAAGCAACGAATCCAAAGGATGCCCTGGGTATCCGTAAAGTTCCCATACACCTGGTACCTATGCAGGTTATGTCCGAGGTCGGACTTGCTATGTTGGAAGGTGGTAGAAAGTATGGTGCCCACAATTACAGAGACGCCGGAGTGAGAGCTTCAGTATACGTTGATGCCGTGTGGCGGCATGTGTTTGAACAGTGGTGGGAAGGTGAAGATACCGACGGGGATAGTGGTCTGTCACATATTACTAAAGCTATTGCTTCTTTGGTGGTACTTAGAGATTCAATGTTGATGGGTAACTGGGAGGATGATCGACCTATCCGGCATCCAAATGGACCAGATATGCAAAGATTGAATGCAAAAGCTTCAGAGATAATAGATAAGTATCCAAATTGTGTTAAACCTTTTCTTGAAAAATGGAAAGTTGTCAAGGAAGAATAATTAAAGTATGGAGACAGTTTATTATTGGGAGAATGTTATGAGTATGGTAACTGCATATTTTTCACACACTATTAGAGGAAAGAAGGGTATAAAAGCTACTCTTGAGGATATGGATGCCAATTGTGTAAAGGCTCAAGTAGTGGCTGATTGGATTCGAGTAAATATACCCAATCTTAAGTTGTATGTTCCAGCGGAGCACGAGGATTTTGTCCAGCGTTGCTACACAGAAAAGTTACTAACTGAACAGCAAATTCTTGCTGTGGATTGTCAGATATTGGCAGTACAGGATCTTCACATTGTTCTTATGGAGGATGGTTGGCTTGGTGGAGGTATTGCTGTGGAGATTGATGCAGCAAATAAAGCAGGTGTACCTATCTTTTATGTTACAGGGGTGTATGACCTTGCTGAGCTCGTACCAATACAACAGAAGATTTCAGAGATAAAAGCGGCAGAGAAGACACCTGATTCTACTTACATCATAGATAGTGTGGAGTTGCCCGAAGATTATCGGGAGGGTTTGATTGATATTAGCTGGGGTTCTCCTGGTCCATTAGGTTTTGGTCATATAAGTTTTGATAAGAGGGATGGAAAGATTCATTGTAGTAGTGAAACAATGAGTCGAGAGTTTGTTAGGCAGGTGTTGGATAAGCTTGTTGATATGGCTATTTTTGAGTCTTATGATTTTGACCCAGTAAGATATGAAGATGGCGCTTGGTATTGGTGGGATGAGACTCGGTCAGGGAGAACCGGACCTTATGACACTCAGAAGCAAGCAGAGGATGCTTGTGCAGAATATTGTAAGAGACTTTTTGAAGAGGAAAATAATGGCAGAGAAACGTGACAAACCTTACATTTGGTGTACTTGGTTGACGAAGTTGATAGCAGGAGAATCCCAGTGTGAGTGGGCTTCTTGGTTTAAGGCTCATTTTAAGAGTGAGAAGTCCTCTTCGACACAGTTCAATTTGGTCAAATGGACAATAAATCATAATAACTTATTGCATAAGCGTAGGGATGAATTGGAACGCTTAGGATATAAAGTACTGATTGAAGATCAGAATAGTTTTAAGGTGGAGGTTCCCGAAACTAATATTACTGTTTCAGGTAAGGCAGACATTGTAGGTTTGAATGCTGAAAAAGATGGTAGGTGTATTGTAGTTGATTGTAAGACTGGTAGAGCTAAGAATAGTGATTTAGTTCAGGTGATGCTCTACTTGATATGTTTACCTTTAGCTCATCCACAGTATAAAGATACTACTTTTAATGGCCAGGTTGTTTATAATGATAATTTGGTTCCAGTAGATTGGTCAGACATAGATGACTTTTTGAAAGAAGTGGTTTGGGACCTTGTAAAGCGGGTAGGTGGAGATACTCCTTGTAGAAAAGTTCCCAGCAGCGGGGAATGTAAATGGTGTGATATTTCAAAAGCAGATTGTCCACAGAGGATGGCAGACTAACCAGTAGACTCCGTAAAAGAAAGGTTTAGGATGTATGACTTTGATTTATACTTCTTGTTTTGGTTGGCAGTTAAATTTATAGTAGATCTGGTTAGTTTAGTATTTATATTTTGGAGGTTGACCCACCATAGAAATTCCCGGGGTGAAGAACATGGACATAAAGGGGATTTTTACTATCTTTTATGGTTGGGGATTAAGTTTGTAATTGATTCTATAATGATTGTTGGGTATATGGGTTTTAAGAAGTAGGCCCGGTGGCGGAATTGGCAGACGCACTGGATTTAAGCTCCAGTATCCTTCTGGATGTGAGGGTTCAACTCCCTCCTGGGCCATTTAGGGTGATTGTAACGGTGACTGTAGCTCAGTTGGTTAGAGCACTAGATTGTGGATCCAGGGGTCAGGAGTTCAAATCTCCTCAGTCACCCTTTATAACTTAGGAGGTGTAAATGATTACTCAAATTGTTCAGTACATTACAGAAATATCTGGGGGTAATCAGTTTTTAACTACAGCTATTTCTGCTTGGATATTAGGAGTATTAACTTTCTTTTGTCGAAATATACCAAGAAAAGTTTTTGGGCTTTTAAAGAAACATCTTACAACCACATTTACAGTAATGTCTTCTAATGAATCTTATTATTTAATTATGACTTGGTTTATGAAGCAGGGATACTTAAAGAAACTTCGTAAAATTAATATTGTAAATGGAAGATATGGTGATAAGGAATCAACAAAATCAATAGGCATGGGAACTCATGTTATTTGGTATAGGAATCGACCGTTAATTTTGAAATTGAATCGTTTAGAAAGTAGCGCAACAGAAAGAGATAAGTTAGAATTGTCGATATTGAAAATTGGTCGGTCTCATAGATTTTTTGATGAAATGGTGGAAGAAATAAAGAGAGGTTTTATAAAAGACAGTTCTAAAACAAGGACATTTGTTTATAGAGATGAATATTGGAAGAGGGCGGGAGATCAGCCAAAACGGTCTATGGACAGTGTGTTTATGCCGAAGAAAGAAAAGCGATTAATTTTAAGAACCATTTCAGAATTTCAAGAAAAAGAAACTTGGTATATTGAAAATGGAATTCCCTATCATCTAGGTATTTTACTATATGGTCCTTCTGGAACAGGAAAAACTTCTTTAATCAAAGCTATCGCTGCGGAATTTGATTATGATATTAAAATTCTTCCTGCAAAGTGTGTAGGTTCTATAGAAAAAGCTTTTGATGATTGTGAAAATGAGGAATTTCAAATTTTAGTAGTGGAAGATATAGATGCTAATTATTCAATACACCAAAGAATGGGAGGTAAAGAAAAGAAAGAAGATACCGTCAGTCCGGTAAAGAAAGCTGCAGAAAAAGAACATCTTTACAGGATTTCTTTTCTTTGGGTATCTCTGATATTTTAAATGCAATGGATGGTTTGATATCTTCTCACGGGAGGATTGTAATTTTTACAACTAACTATATAGATAAGCTCGATTCTGCTTTTCTTCGACCTGGGCGTATTGATTTAAAGTTAAAATTAGGTTATGTCAACAAAGAAGTATTTTGTGAATTCATGAAAAGGTTTTTTGATTTGGATTTAGATGAGAATAAAATTGAATTAAAACCCAACAAAATCACGGTGGCATGTTTACAACAAAAAGTATTAGAAGGTAAAGCTCAGGAGTACTTTATAAAAGAATTTTTAGTATGAATAGGAGAATATCATGAAGTGTTTGAAACAGGATGAAAATTGCCATTGGTATCTTATTGAGTTAGAAGATAAAGATCTTTTTACCAATTTGTTGGAACAGGAAGAAACAGATGATGATTCTGAATTTGAAAGTAAGTTTGGTGACAAGAGATTGTATATGCATATTTCAAATTATTGTTTTGATAACTTCAGGGAAATAGAATGAAAGCTATTAAGATAGATTTTGATAGTTGGTTTTACAAAAATTGTAAGAGACAAAGAAAGGCTAAGGCTAAGATTTGTCAGGTGTGCCCGTTCAGGGATTATATAGAAGAGTTGGAAGTTAAAGAGAGGGAGAGAAATAAATATGTATTGGCCGGGCGAAAGTAAAGAATCTACTCAAATGCTGATTCAAAGGTGGCGTAGTAGAGCAGGTTTAAAACGGGTTTGGAAAGAAGAGATTTTTTGTGCGTACCGTTCTAATATTCCTGTTTCCTGTATTCTTTGGTATTTGTTAGCAGTTTACCTGTAAAAGATGTAATGAGTGGATATATTTTGAAAGGATACCCGATTATCAATTAAAAATATTACACAGAACTCTTACAAAATTTTTTGAAAAAGAAACGCCTTTGCAATATGTTTATGATAATTATGAAGATTTGAATACATTTTTTGAAGAAAGAAAGAGGAGCTTGAACAATGAAAAATTTTGAAAAGTGGTGGAAAAATCCAGATAACCAATTTTGGTTGGAAGATTATGTAAGCGAAGATAATGAAGAGTTTGCAGAAATGGCTTGGAAAGCGGCTTTGGAATGGGCATTAAAAAGTATACATACAAATGATACAGGACAAGATTATATTGACCCCTGGGATATAGAAGAGGAGTTGGAACAATAATTAAGGAATACTTAGGGTATGCATTATTTGTTTTTATTGTACTGCTTTTGCCGTCTATTTTAATGGGCATGCTTGCAGGATTAATTGTATCTATTTTATCGAGGGTAATATGAAAGCATTTAAGAAATATCAAAAGGAATACCAACAAAAGAGTCTGACTTCAAACCTACCTTCTGGAGAAGAAAGTTGGCGTGCAGCTTTAGAGTGGTTTAAGAACACAATGGATGAAATAGAAGAACATGATATGCCTATTACAGGTGAAGAAGTTATTAATAGAGAATTAGAACAATAACACAAAGGAGCAAAAGATGATAGGTAAGCATAAAGATTGCTACAACGAAAAAAACGGTCTTGCAAATATGCCGATTGAATATATAGGTAAATTCTATAACGCCTGCACCAAACCTTGTGATATGCTTTCTGGCCCGTGTGCTTGCAGTGCATTTCATCATCAGGAAGAATGGCCAAATTGGTTACAGCTTGAAGTGTTTGGATTTGTGGGTGATAAAGATAGTTTTATTAAACGTGAGGAGCTTAAACAATGAGTAAAGAAATAAAATTTTGGGGTTCAGAAGGCGACGAATATCTGACCTACACCGAAATGGATGATGCAATTGAGTCTGTGCTGGATGGTATAGAAAATATTAAAGACCTACCTGAGACTATAGAGGTGTGTGGCTATGCACACATGGATTTACCAAAGCGGATTTATTAGCTTTTTCCGTTTTAGAAAGGCTCATAGAAGACTTGGATGAAGAATACAGTAATCCCGAAGGTAATGGTACAGTCTACACAGATAAAATGAAAGTAGCGGCTAAGGAATTTGTTGATGTCATATTAGACGAATATACAAGTTGGGCGTGTGAGCTTGTGAAGCGAGAAACAATTGACGTTCAAGAATGGATAAAGAGACGCGATTGTTTTACCATTGATGTTTGGTAGGGATGGTTGGGAGAAATTTCAAGTGGTGGATTACTATCGTTGTCCGTTGTGTAGATTGAGAAAAAAATAATTAAAGTCATTTGGTGGTAGAAATGAAAGCTGAAGAAGTTTTTGTAGAAGAAATAGCAAGCATTCAAAATGATGATATAATGTCATTTGTTTTGGATTGTTTTGATGACCTGTGTCCTGAATATTTTTGGACTTGTCCTGCCAGTCTTTCAGGGAAGTATCACCCGGCTGTTTCCATAGGTAAAGGTGGATTAGTACGGCATACCAAGTTGGCTGTATGGTGGGGTGAAGGGTTGATTCGAGCTGTCAATACTTTTGATGCATTAAAAGGTATTCCAGAGGCTCTTCTAAAGGATGAAGTTACTGCGGCCCTATTGATGCATGATATGCACAAGAACGGCCCAACGGACGTCAGTTACAAACGGTGTGGAAATACAACAGGTACCCATGGTGTGTACTTGGCTGAGGCAATAAGGGTGGCCAACATGGGTTCGTATCTATCTGAGCCCACACGGCACAGGATTCTTATGGGAATAGCAGGTCACATGGGTCAGTGGACCACAGATGTCGCTTACCGACCGAGTAACTTAAAGGGCGAAGAGCAGGCGTTTGCTCAGTTGGTTCATTTAGCGGATTACTGTGCAAGTAGGAAAGTAGATGAGACATTACAATTGTTGTCCAAGGAGATGGGAGAGAGGAGAGGGTAATATGATAGGAAACGAACAGATGTATAAAGAAGCCTATGGGTATGCAAGTAGGTTATTCAAAAGTCTTGCTCCCCAGTGTGAACCTTTACCAGATTTAATGGGTGTGCTGACTCAAATAGATAACTGGTGTGTTGGACATAGGGAGCAGGTAAGTAAACCAGAGGAAGAAATAAATAACTCCCTACCAATTTAGACGAGTGTATAGAAGAGGTAGATGAGATTGTTCGACCACTGTACTTATCCGTAAATCCAGAAGAAGTGAAGGAGTGGAGTGAAGAAAAGTTTACCTGTTCCTTACATCATAGCCTCGGAAGGTGGATACGCAATAACTGGAAATTGTGGGATGAAGAAGGCGCCCTCTACAAGTGGTTTAAGGAAAGGGGCATTGAGCATGCAGATGATATGTCCGGAATCATCTTAACATCATACTATCGGAGTACTCATGGATTAAGTATAGAGCTTGATGAACAAATTGAAGTCTATAAGAAATACTGGGAAGATTTAAAATAGTTTCAAAAAATTTTTTATTTGGTTCTTTATTTATATAGGTGTATAGACAAGTACCTTTATATTATAATGTACCAGAGGTATATTTGGATCATGTTTTGGTGAAATGTAGGCCGTCTTTTAAGTTAAAAACAGTGATTAAAGTAGGGTTGATATGAATAATCCGTTTGCACAGCTCAACAATCTTTATAATAAGCCATTGATGCTTCCTGGAGAGGTTTCTCAGGTAGATCATTTATCACCAGAAGATAAGACTTTATTGAGAAGGATAGGTCTTACATCAACTCAAGTACAACACGACTTACTCGCCGATGCTCAGATATTTTATGATAGGTATAATATTTACCATCAGGTGGAGAAAGCCCTGGAACATCCTATTGTAGGCGCAGCAACAGAGTTATACGCAAATTACTGCTGTTTAACGGGAGATACTAGAATACCTCTTCTTGATGGCAGAACGTTGACAATTAGAGAGATTTTAGAAGAGCACAAGGTAGGTAAAGAGAATTGGGTTTATTCTTGTGATACTAATGGAAAACCCCAACCTGCTAAGATTGTAAATGCAGTTAAACAAAAACATACACCCAAGACTTATAGAGTATGGTTGGATAATGGGAAGTTTGTAGATGCCAGCGATAACCACAAGTTTATTAAGAGAGATGGCAGCCTGTGTAGGACGGATGAATTGGTAGTTGGTGATTCTTTAATGCCGTTCGCCCGGTGCCTGACTGACAATAGGTTTGAATTGGTGTGGGATGTAGCAGGTGGTATGTATGTACCTACCCTGGATGCACATGGTAACTGGGTGAGGTACACAGATGTCTCTTTTTTCTTACAAAATGCTTATTTTCTTACAACATCACCGTGTAATTATAAAATTACAAAGATAGAATGTATTGGAGAACAGGTAGTTTATGACATAGAGGTAACTGGGAGTCACTTGTTTGGTTTGGATGTAGGTATTTATATTTCCAATACGGTCTTTTCTCCCATGCATAATGCCACCATATGGGTAACAAGTGAGAGTCCAACATACCAAAAGGAATTAACAAAATTGATGGACCGGATTGGTATAGAGGAGAAGATATTTGATTGGGCATTTACAGCAGGTTCATATGGAGATATGTTTGTTAAGGTAAATGGAATTCCAGGACAGGGGGTTATATCAATTGATGATAGTGACCATCCGATAAATATAAGTAGGGTGGATCATGAGGGAGTATTGATAGGATATTACAAAACACCTGTAGGTCAAGCAGGGGATCAACAAAGACTAATGGCCCCGTGGGAGTATGTTCACTTTAGATTGTTAGGTGGGAAGAAACAAAGGCCACAGTTTGGTGATCAGTCTTATGCAGAATATAGAACTGTACATTTATTGACAGGATTAAGATCAAAGCAGGTGACAACCCGATATGGTACATCTGTTATAATGAATGCCTTAGCAATTTATAGAAGGTTGAGATTAGCAGAAGATAGCTTATTAATTGCCCGGTTGAGTAGGGGCCTAATCCGCTACGTTTGGAAGCTCAAAGTAGATAGCGCCAACATGGAGGCAGTAGGTGAACTTATAGATCAGTATAGTCGAGTGCTTAGAGAAGCACGGAGTATGGATACAAGTGCTGGCTCTCCAAACCTCGAGAGCAAAGAAAACCCTATGTCAAGCATAGAAGATATTTTCATCCCCGTTTGGGATAACGTGGGTGATCTTACTTTTGATAAGATAGGTGGAGAGACGGATATACGATGGATTAAGGATATTGAGGATTTACGCCAGCAGTTGGCATCAGCCCTAAGAACTCCACTTCCTCTATTAGGTGCATGGTTAAAGGAAGCTACAGGAGCACTGGGTAGTCAGGCCATTGAAAAAGTAGATATCAATTTTGCCAGGATGGCCAGAAAATTACAGAGGACGGTTAGGACAGGAATCAAAAGAATTTGTCAGATTCATTTAGCTTATATGAATATGGATCCCGACCCAAATCTTTTTGATGTTCAGATGCCTGAGATGAGTACGGCAGAAGAGGAGTCCTTGAAAGCGTCCTTAAAGGATGGTATGGAAGTTGTATCCTCAATGATGGAAGTGATAAGTGATATTGTTGATGGGACGGATAAGCAGTTAGATAAGATTGAGATATTCAATTACTTAAATGAGAAGATTTTAAAGTTAGAGGATTTTGATCTTAAAGAATATCTTGTGGCGGAAGAAGTAGCTCCAATTGAGGAAGCACCTATTGAGGAACTTCCTGAGGAAGAACAACCATTTGAACGGAAGAGACAGGCCCTTAGGGATAAGACACTCAGGGAACTTCGCGAGAATAAATTCTTGTGTGAGAAGCGTAAAGGGAGAATGGCTCACGAGATAAAAGTTAAGGAGTTGTTAGATAAGTCAATGAGTAAGGAAGATAAGGATAGAGTATTTAATAAACCATGTTTGTTTGATACAGATTTACAATCATTTGTTCCGACGCAAACTCAGCATGCAGATGGTCGGGTAAATGAAGTGGCACTAAAGAAGTTGGAACGTAGTGGAGGTTGGCTCGGAATAGAAAGATGTATGGAGAAATGGAACGCTTTATATGGTAATGCTATGATTTTGGATAAAGAGGTAGATGATAGTCACCGGGTTGATTCAGTTGTGGTAGCGGATACCCCCGGTCAATTGACTTTGCCTTTTGATAAAGAGAGTTAAAGAGAGAAGAGATGAGTCTCAAGATAGATAAGATACTGGCTAAGTTTTTAAGTGAGTTTGATCATCTCGATCGACCTGTTTCATTTTTCATGAAAGAGTTTGCTGAGGATATAGCAAAAACAAAAGGATAAAATAGTGAAAGAGAGAGATAGAGAGAAGAGATGAATAGTAGGAACGATGCTTAGCTTTGTATAAGAGGATAGACTGGTCTACCATGCTTTCTTCGGATTTGGATTTGGACAGAATTTACGTAGAGAATATTCGAAGTTTTTATGATATGTCTTCCGTTGCCGCTCGAGATATATGTGATTTGGCAGTTGAGTTTGGATTGTTTGAAAAAAGATTGGTTTGATATGCCCGAATGATGGTTGTAGTCGGATAATACATACTTGTGAATCCCTTGCTGAAATGAAACCCTTTTATTTGAAATATGAGGTTTGCGAATCCCTGAAAAAAGTGTGTGTATTTGCTGGTTGTACCCTTGAGAAGGTTGAGTTCTATAGGTATGCAGGAAATAGAGAAGCACTTAAGCCAGCAGAACCTAAGTTGGAAGACTATCTACCTGAGTTTATAGAGGCCTTTAAAGCTCAACTAGAATCAGACCGTATCCGATGGGGCCATACTTGGATGAACAGGCCTAAGGTCGGACAGGAGGCGAGAACAAGGTCAGGTTTACAGATTATTTTGATATGTTTGAACAGGCAGGAATTCCAGTGCCCTGGTTGAAGGTTATAGGAGGAGCTTTTATCTGCTGGGTTAGGGAGAATCATCCCGAGCTGTGTGTTGATGGACTGCAGAAGGATCAAGCAAGCACGTTCGGACTTTTTGTGGATGAAGATTAAAGAATTGAATAAGGAATAGGAAATAAAGGAAGACTACAATGTTTTTAGGACAGGATGTACTCACACCCCCAGCGTGGCAGAGTGAAGTAACACTACTTGATGTAATGGAGGAGTTCCCCATAAGGGAGCAAAAGGATAGGTCCATAATGGATTTGGGTGAGGCAACAATTGAAGATGACTATAGTGAGGAATCATTTCCTCATGATTTTTCGGAGGTTATGAGTTATGTATAGGAGTTACAATCCGAATCATCCTTATTGTCCTTGGTGTGGGGCTAAGAAAGATGGTAAAAGAATTTGTCCCAAGTGTAAGAAAACTTCCCGGGAGTAAATCAGGTGCGTGAGTTATCATTGAAGCAGCAGCTATGGACAGTTACCCTGCCGCATCAAATAGTTTTATACTCATTTATGGTAGTAGCCTATGGATCACCTTGGATACTACTGGATTTGGCAAGACTGTTATTTGTTTTGGCTATGTGGCTTTGGATATTTGAGAAGAAGAGGAAGATATGATAGATTTAGATCAAATGTCACAATACTATTACTGGCGTCAGCGGCAGTAGGCTTTCTGCACATGATGTACTACCTAGGTTATGTCTTCGGTTGGGCTCTGGCAAAGATTAGAAACGGTACGAAGGATGTGCCAGATGGGAATCAAGCGTTCTTAGATAAGTTAGTTCATTTAGCGCGTACCTATGGTTGGGATGGAGATTATGCAGAAGTTAGAGACTTTGTTGATTGGTGTTCAGAGGAGTTAGGTCTGGATAAACCTACAACAGAACCCTACTTAGATGTAGAGAATGAGGAGAAGTAAGATGAGTAAGAAAAGTATTGTTTTTATGATATGTTTAATTGTTATAGTTTTCATATCCATTTACACCTATTGGTTTGAGCGATGGGCTGCAGAAGTTGGAGTAAACTTAGGACTAGCGGCAAATGAATTACATTTCTGGATACCAGTGCTAATAGTCGGCTTACTGTTGAGGAGTCATAAGAATGAAAGCTAAGGGATGGAAACTTCTCAGATGTATTTATGATGAGATGGGTCAGTATGCCATCGAAGGTGATTCTTCTGGAGAAGAGGATAACCAATTTGAAAAAGCTTTAGAAAAAGATTATGGTTGTGTGGGTTGGATTATAGGTAAACCAATCAAACTTGCCACATCTGTTCATGTTAGAGTAATATTAGAAGGTGATAAAGAAATACTTGAGTATGTTTTGGAACTAGTAAAGATGCAAGATAGGGCTAGGGCTGAAGCAGACCTCAATCAGCATAAGGGGATATGCGCGCTTGATTCTGAACCAGTATAGTTAAGTTATTAAAGAATGGGGATCTTAGATGGTAAACTCCAGTGGATGGAAGTTGTACAGAGCAGTATATAATCATTATGGTCTTCGGTATGTTGAGGGTTCTTGGCCGAAGGAACGGTTTGAACAAGAGGCTGCCAGAGATTATGGAATAAAATATGTTATAGGTGTTAGAGTTAAACGAAATAGTCATTATGAAATAGATGTTGTAGTTGAAGGACCTGAGGAATACTTAAGATATATTCTTGAGGTAGTGGGAAAGAAAGAAGAGAATGAGTAGATACTACGTTGCTTATGAAGATAAAGGTCCATCAGGACCTTGTGGTCAAATGGTGTCAGTTACTGCTCCTTGGAATAAATTGTACATATTTACCAATGAAGAAAAGGCCAGACATTTGTGACACTTGTAACAGAGAAGCCCTTTAAGGTAGGAAGGAAGCTTCCAAGGATTGTAGGGTTCTGGTCTGATGATCCACAGCATGAAAATGTTGTGATTGTGTAGACAGTACTCACCAGTGATCCACACATAGAGGTCGCTGGTAGGGGTGTGGTTGCAACGTTCACAGGTCATCAACTGGCCACGTCTGCTACACCACCCATATATTTGGAATCTTAAGTATACTATGAACAGATACATCCAAAAGAATTTTGAGAAAGAGAGAAGGGATGTTAAGAGAGTTTCAAGGTCATTAAAACAGTTTCTTTACATTGGAGATAAAAAGAATCCTTGGTTAAAGCGAACTTTGCTAAAGCTATATAAGGGAATTCTTTTATGGATTTACTTTCCTGGGTCTTCTTTTAGAAGACAGATAGTATGCAGGTTAGGATTTCATAAGTTTTCTTGGCAACATTACGAGTTGAAAAGATTAGAGGAGCCAGGAAGAGTAATTATTCATTGTGACATTTGTAGTAAGATTTTAGGAGTAGTAGCTTTTGATGACTTGCCCCAATGGAAGATGCTTGAGATGGTTTGCCAAGTACAGGATTTACGAAGTAGGCAATCATCAGTATATTATTGTTGAGAGAAAGAAAGAGAGAGAAAAGAGATGAATGAAGCACTTATTAAAGCATTGGAAGAAGGTTTACGTAAGTTTAGGTTTGAAGAGTTTACTAAAGTTCAGAGTGACATTGGTCGTACTGTAGGAGCAATAGTAATGCGCTACGGACATGATCCTTGTGGGGTGGCTGTGTCGCCCTTAGATGATGGTGCCGGTTTTAAAGCTCTTGTGAATTTTGATGATGAGAAACTTGAGATAATAGTTACATAACAGGAGTAGAAATAAATGACAAGCTTCCGGAAGACTTGCGGAGTGAGATGAAGTTTAAAAAGATAAAATCTAAATACTGCCATAAGCATGGCACCAAACTTTTCTTATACTGGTGCCGGTCATGTAGGAGATTTCATTGGCCATATAAGATTGTGGCTATTGCGGAGTGAGAGGTAAGAGTTGAGAGGTAGAGAAATGTTTGAGGAACCAACGAAGGTATTTCCGTGTGACTGTATGGGAGAAGGAATAGCAGTTACCAAGGATTACGACAAGGATGATATATCTGATAACGAGGTGATGGTACAGGAGTCCACCTGGATGAGGGAGTTTCAAGAGTCCCCATATATAAGCCTATCTTTTTGGGAGTTCGGACATGCAAGACACAGCAGGTTCACCCTATGGTTACGTATAAAGATGGCTTTCCTATTTGTCTTCAGAAAGAAACATTTTTGGGAAGACATGGTAACAATGAAAGCGGATCACGCCAGGAACTTCGCAAATCATATTCTCTATATTATAACGAAGGGTGAACGAGAAAAGAAATTAGGTGAGCCCATAGTTAAGGAAGAGAAAGATGTTTGATAGAGAAAGATTACAAGAGATAAGAGAAGAAGCTATGCAGGAGAGTGCTTGTTCTGTTAATATTTTATGGAAACGAGCTTTCACGCAGTTTGCTAATGCTGCGGATAGACTGGATGCTATGATAGCAAGAACAGAAGATCATATTTCAGTTGAAAGCGTTATTAGAAACTGATGTGTGAAGATGGAAGCAATGAACAACTACTAGTACTACTGCTGACGATGTTTGTGGTAAGGATGATATTACAAATGAGTAGATTGTTAATGAATGAGAGAATTGGGAGAGAAAGAGATGAGTATATTAATTGATAGACTTATTCGCCAAGTTAAGGATGGACCACAAGCATGTTTTGATGATGTGTGGTACGTTGCCAAACCCATGGAGATATTCAGTATACGGGATCGTATGAGGGATGCCTGGCGGGTGTTACTGGGCAAAAGCAAGGCATACCATTACAAAAGGGACGTTGGAAAGTAGATAAGCAGAATGAAATAATAAGAGAAGATAAAGAAATCAAACGTTTGACAGCATTAGGGCCTTTGAGAAACAAAGTATGAAACTTCCTAGAATGAAACCTGCAGATTTGTTAGTCATAAAGTTGTGGGACTTAACCGGCCATAATAACTGGTTATCTGATGAACAAGCTCAAGCAGTTGAGTGCGCCGAGGTTGTGGTGTGTGGTTGGTTATTAATAAAGATAAAAGGTTCATTCGAATATCTGCTATAGTAGGAAGTGACGGGGAGAAGACAATACTGGTAATTCCTAGAGGCTTCTTAAAATCGATTCGAGTGATTCCTTACGACAGGGTGGATTGAATGGATGATATCAGACTAAGCAAGGCAGATGTCCAACTCCTTAGAAAGCACAAGAAGTGTTCTATGGATTATATACTACGACATTTGTATGCCGCGGAAATGGATTATATACTACGACATTTGGATGACGCGGAAAAGGACCCGGTAGGCTTTGTAGGAAAGTTTATAGAGGGTTTAGTTAATGAAGTACAGATTGAAGAGGGGACAGATATATTGAGTGACCCCTCAGTTTTCATAGGTAAAATATTTCATGGCAACAAAGACAGGAAACAAGTGGAGCACAGCTAAGTGTGGATTGTGCGATCAAGCCCATTATAGATACTCAGGTAAGCTTGATGTTAAGGGTATTGAATATGTAACCTGTGGTCAAACGCGGAAGAGGATGAATGTTACCGGGAAGGATTATGAGAAGACGAGAGCCATTGTTACAGGTAAGACTCAATCCTTTCCTACCGAGTGGGTGAAGGAACAAAGATATGTAGATTATGTTAGTGAGCATCTTGCCGTGTTAGGTGAGCATGACCACCAACTGTTTAAGCAGATATGGAATGGATTGGTTACCCAAGGATGGCGATTGGATAGTGAATCAAAAACATCAGTACGTCTTAGTAAAGATGGTGTTGCGATAAAAGTATTCCGAAATGCAGATAGACCAGAAATGATAATGGTAAGATTTACAGCTCCACCGGAGGAAGAATAATGGATAAAGCGGATAAGTGGTTACTTGCGATTATGTTTAGTAGCTGGGCGTTGATATTAGTTGCAGGATTTACAAATTGGATAATAGATTAGATACTATAACTATAAATTGGTTTGGTGGAAACACTATTTGTTATATAGGTTTATTGGAATCAAGTCTAAGAGATTTGCATTCCGTACAGCAGAGGAAATAGAAGTACTTGAGGAACTTAGTAGAAGATTTGCTGAGGTCATTGACGAGTCATTGATTAAACTGTTAGGTAGGGGTTGGTAGTATGCATAATCAATTCGAAGACTTATTAGATAAAATAAATGAGAGTAGCAGTGTTAAGTCAACAAAGGATATGACGGATAAGGAGTACCGTGATTTTATTAAAAAGCGTACTCGACAAAGTATGGGAGGCAATGTTCCAGATGAAATTATAGATGATGCTATGAAAGCCGCCTGGAAAAGTCCTGAAGGCATGAAACTTGATGCAGAACGCAAAAGGCTAAGAAAGGAGCAAGGAATACGGGGCAATATTATTAGCCAAACTGCAAGAGGAGAAGATGAGGTAACAAAGCAAATAGGTGATTTAAGCCTTCGTTATACAGAAGAAGCAATAGATAAATATATTGCACAGCAAGCAACTACCGAGCTCCCTGTGAAAGAGGAAGAATAATGGATAATCAATTTGAAGACTTACTAGATAAGATGAATGAAGCAGATGAGCCGGCCACCAACCGTGAAGAGGACCTGGCTGATAAGAAACCTAAAAAGGGTATTCTTAAACCTCAGCATACAAAAGCTGAGGAGATAGTTTATAACACAGCGAAGGCCACTGAATCAAAGCACATGGATATTCAATTTGGCTTAATGGTATTGGATGAGTCGGGGGAGGTTGTCCATTTTTGTGGGTATGAAAATGAACCTACAAAAGCTGACAGACGGCATCTTTTTATTGAAATGAAAACCGACCCAGAATTAGGTTTAGTGGGTAGGGATGATTTGAGGATACTACCAGCTACTACAAAAGTGTTGGAACAGTATCGGAGTTTATTTGAAGCAAATATGTTCGTAGCAGATAGGATTGAAAACTTAGAAGCTAAGATTGCCGAGTTGGATAAGATGGCAAAGGGTTGTCGTAAAGGTCAAGAGCAATCCAGTCTTTATGCAAAGATTGATGCTTTAGAGGCGGAGTTAACTAAGGCACGTATTGAAGCTGAGGAATAGCTATTTATGAGGTGATGAAATGACTAATAGTTTACAATATTACCGAGAAGTTAAAGCGGGTGAAGGTTGTTCTAAGTGCGGGAAACCATTAGTTGTTGTCGCAGTAAAAGGTAAAGTATTTGCAGTTTGTTTGAGGTGTACCCATCGGAAGATAACCTTTCGGGACAGGGTGAATAAGTCAAAAAAATGATATCTGTTAAGAGAGAATAGATAAATTACCAAGGAGTGGGAAAATGAAGATAGTACTAAAGAGCATTTTGTTGACAATTACATCAATAGTTGTTGGGCCTTTATAGTAGCATCCATATTAGCAGGTTTAAATAACTCCCAGTTGGAGCAGAAAAATAAAGATTTACAATATAATGTTCGTGCCTGGGAAAAGTATGGGGATCAAATTGATGAAAAGAATGATGAATTGTGCTACGAAATAGGTAGGTTGCAGGAGAAACTTCAGAAGGTTAACGAAGGGCAAGAATCAGAGGTTACGTCCAAGGTAGTTGTGCCCCTTTCCTTCCCTGATTTGGTAGAGGAAGTTGCGGAAGGTGTGGTGCATATTGGTACTGGCGGTTTTCAGGCTTCTGGTTTTGTTATTGGTCCCCGGCTCATTAAAACTGCAAGACATGTAGTTGATGGAGTTACAGATTTTACTATAACCACTAATGGTGGACATGTAATAAAGGCAACGAGAGCTATTTCACATAAAGGTCATGACACTGGATTTATTTATATTGATGACTTGACTTGTGTTAGTGAGAAAGCCGAAGATATTTCTTGTAGGAAAGGTGGTCATGCTGTAAAGCTTCATGTGTTGGAACTCGGCAGGCTAAAAGATTGTAGACTGGGTCAGGAAGTATTTTCTATTGGTAGTACAGCAGGTAGTGAAAACTTTAATGCTGTTGCCAAAGGAAGTATCCAAACGTTGGATCCCGGTATTGGCAGAACGGATGATATGAAAAGTTACGGATGGTCCATTCTATTTGGTATGACTCCAGAAGGTGGGGGTGGCAATAGTGGCTGCCCGGTATTTACAATGGACGGTAAGGTTATAGGTATTTGGGTTGGAAGCAATCAACCTAATTTACACTACGCGGTTCCAGTGGATGTTTTTGTAGATGACATTGACTCGGTTATGTTAATGTTTGTTCAGGGTAAGTACCAAATTGAGAAGCCTAAAGATGATACCTTGGAAATGATGAGGAATCAAGTTATGGAACTTCAACGGCAAATGTCCTATTTGCAACAGGATGGGCGTTTGCAGGAATTGTATGAATGGTATTTGAAGGTGGCAGGCGGTGTAGCGGAGTTACTCACACCATTACCTAGATCATATGCACAGTAACTATGAGTGAGAATTTATAACTTTCTAAGGATCAGAAAGCTTTGCTGCACCCAGTATGAGATTGGCAGATAGATAAAGAGTCCCGAGTGCTGTGGGTAGGGATTAACATTAAGAGAGAAAGAGAAAGAGAAAGAGAAAGATTAAGATGAATAAAGAAGAAGCTAAAAAGATTTTGGATGAGTTGAATGCTGGTGGGCGGAAGTGTGGATATAAAAATGTTGTAGTTAATTCTCATTTTTAGTTGATATAGGATGGTTTATAAAGCAACTGCCACAGGTTGATCCTAATACTATTGTAGTAGATAGGATAGAAAAATATAAACTTATTCTAGAAGCACTGGCAGTTGACGCGGGTGGATTCAATATAGTACCATAGTGTGTATTGAGTTAAGAGAAAGAGAGAGAGAAAGATGAATGTAATTACCTACACCCACCATGGAACAATGGTTAGTGTAAGATCAGATTTACAAGGCAAACATAGAGAATACTGTCTTTGTTTTAGCTGTGAAAAGTTTAATCCAGGAAAGCCGGAAACAAATTGTCCTATTGCAAATTTATTGTATGCAGTATGTCTTGCTCATGGTGTTGTTACCCCAGTTTGGGAATGCCCACAGTTTGTAGAAGTAAAGTTCCCAGAAATTAAGTCTCTTATAAGAGATGTTGTGGCTCATGCAGCAAAGGATACCCGTGAAAAGCACGCTGGATTAGTTCCACCACCAGATATTTTCAAGGAAGAGTTGGTTAAAGAGGAGTGTGGGGTGAAAGATTATATTGAAGAATCTATTAAATATTCTCGGAATATTCCGGGTAAAGAACGTAGTGAAACTGAGGTTACTTTGGATGAGGAAGAATGTTCTGGAGAAGACTGTGGATGTCATGGGGAGAAATCCCCATGAAAAGGTTATATACTTTAGATAAGTTCGGTTGGCCAGTTGAACGAGTAAAGGGAAGATGGTTTTTGAACTTCTTCCGGGTATTGATTCATACTAGAAAAATTACTTTCAAACCACCCGGTCGGGACACATCACTGGCAGGTTATTATAAGCTAGTGGATGGGTTAGGATGTATACCCCTTGAGGATGTTAAGGATATTATACAAGAGTGTTTTGAATACCATTCTACAGGTTTTGTAAAGAATGCCCCAGCAAATACTTTACTTGATTTGCAAATGGTCACCGCAGCAGCTTACGCAAGTCATCCTGATGAAGTTGATGTGTCCCAGAAAGGCTACCAATCGGAACCAAATGCACTAACACGTGAGACGATTGAAAAAATGGAACACGGTGAGGATGTTAAAACAGTTGACACTGTGGAAGAGTTGTTTAAAGATTTAGATGATAAGGATGATTGAAGTCCCATTCAGGGAAACGTCCCACCAGACGCCAACCTGCTAAATTGATTATGATAGTTGGCCACATTCTAAGGTGGAAATTGTGGCTGTCATTATAAAGGAAAGACATGCATCTAGTAGCAGCAAAGATAATCACAGTAGTTTTTATTCCAATTATCATATGGCGGTTATATCTTTGCTACAAAAGGATTAGGGAGAAGATGAATGATGTATAGTAATGGAATAGTTAAGGCAGACGCAGCAGTGAGTTGGTCATCTTTAAGTACCACATTATTGGATACTAAGCCGTCAAGTAGGTATCCAATAACTTTAGAGCGGGCAAGGAATAGGGCATTGCGAGCTTGCAAGAGGGAGAGTGAGAAAAGAAATGAATATTAAAAACATTTGGATAGTTTGTCTTTTGTTAGTAGTTTTACTTACGTCTGGTTGTAGGGTAGCGAGACCCATATTGGATTTTATATTTGCAGATCCAAGTGCTAAGGTTGAGGATAAAGATCCAAAGAGTCCACAAGAACAATTACTTAATGCAGCGAAGGGAACTAATTGGTTGGTAGCTTTTTCTATACTGGGCATAGGGGCGGGTGTATTTGCCTTTGTGAATGGTAGCAAGATTGGTATCCCAGTTGTTGTTGCCTGTGCAGTGTCACTATTTATGGCACTGGCGGTTGCTCGATTTGCTCTGTGGTTAGCAATCTTTGGAATGGTGGGAGCAGTAGCCGCAGTAGCCATTAGTGTTATCATTAAGAATAAGGCATTGAAAGATGTCATTTGCAATGTTCAAGAGATAAAAAAATCTGCAGCTAATGGTGGTACTAAGGAAAGTATTCAAGATAGTATAAAGAAGGTACTTACAAGACAGGCGGATTCAACAAAGGCACTCGTAGCTAAAATCAAAGCAAAACTTTAAGATAGGAGGAAATGATGCATCTAGTACTGATAGGAATGTGTGTAGGTTATATTTTGAATCCAGTGATTAAGATTCTCATTAATAAACTCCGTAAGAAAACAGAGGATATGTAAAAGTTGTTGAGAAGATTGTTAATATTATAATGTTAGATGATGCGTCCGGTACAGTACAGCAAAACTTTAATATGCTCCGAGGGCCAGAGTAGGAGCGGAATTATAATATGTACGAAGATTTGGTTGAAAAACTTGTTGAGGTTGGTGAAGCCGCTGTTTCCACAGAGGCATCTCCTGTAAAGAAACTAATGGCTTACAGCAGGAAGGTACTCAATAATAAGTTGGCCCTTAGTAGTTATCCATGGGAAAAATGGTATAAGTTTTGGATGCTGCCTTCCGGGGATGTTATTCCAGTAGTGGGATCACATGATGCTGTTCTTAGTGCAGCAGGCGTTCGGTATTCCGAGGCCTACAATGGCGGAATAGTAAGAGGTCTTATTGATCCGAACACAGAGAGTTTGAATATAGAGGCAATCAGGCTCTCTTCTCAACAGATTTCAAAGTTAATGCAGTTGTATGTGGAATACAAACCCACCTCGGTGGTTTTGGAGGTAGACAGTTTACCAGATGTTATGTATTCAGATATAAAGTCTGCAGATCACTTAGAATACCTCCTTCAGTATGGTAAAGATGAGGTTGATGAAGCCGCAGTTAAAGTATCTTCTATAGATAAAATGGCTCGTAAATATAAAAATTGTAGTACAAAGTTGGTGAAGTCTAGTTTCTGTCCTTCTGAAGAAGACCAATATAAGTTTTGGTTATTGCCTGATGGTACGATGATTTCAGTTGGGCGCAATACACATACACAGTTGGCGGATAAAGCAAATGCGGACGTAGTAGAGCTGCTACAACAAGGAGCTATACGTGGGTACGTTAGAAAAGGCGAGGATATGGGTGTTCATTGGGAAAACGGACGACCACCCACGCAGCCACAGATGCAAAAGCTTAGAAGTCTTTTTATTGAATACAAGATTGATACATTATGGGTAGAAACGGATACGACTAATTTTGGTCGGGAAGTGTCAAGTACAACGGCACTTGAGTACTTCCTTGAATATGGTGAGAAGGTTCACGAAGCAGTAGATACTAAGTTATCTCCTGAAAAGCAATTTAGGAAATACTATGCAAAGAAGATAAATGGTAAATTGACAAAAAGTACCTGGGGTAGTGAATCTGATTGGTTGAAGTTTTTATTGCTCAGAAATGGTGATTATGTTCCAGTGGTTCATGCTCATTTGGATACTATATTAGATAGTGGCATTACGTTTATTGATTCAAATAGGATGGGTTTGGTTTCCGGCGGTATTCAACTTGGAGCCCGTCAGTTGAATTTACGTGGTGACGTCGGAAGTCTTACGGATGATCAGATTGCCAGGATAAGGCAGTTTTATATAGAATACAAACCGGATATTTTGTTTGTTGATTTTCCTGGTAGACATACGATTGGGTGTTTTCATAAGGATATTGTTTCATCAGAAGATCTTAGTTATGCTTTAGAGTACGGTTTGGATGAATCAATTGACGAGGGTGTTGAGGTTCCTGAGTATTTGTATCATGGTACTTTTAAGCCTTTGTTAGATAAAATAAATTCTGTGGGTTTGAAAATAAGTGGTACGGAAAAGAATTATTCTGATTCAGAAGAGGGTTTCATTTATTTGGCTAAGACTTTTGAGGAGGCGGAAGCTTTTGCAGAAGTTAGTGAGACTGTTCCTGATGAGTGGATAGACCAGATAGTTGTTCTGAAGATAGAAACAGCTCAGTTGGATAAAAGTAAAATAGCAAATGATCTAAATGTGCGGGATACCGAGGTTATGACTTTTACGTATTCTCAGGATATTCCACCTGAGGCATTGCATGTTATGATGCCCAGCAGTGGGGTAGATGAAGACGTCAGCAGTTCTTCAAGCTATCTGGGGGATAAAAGAAGGTGGTTGGATTCATCCAAATGGTGAGTTTGAGGAGATTCCAAACTACCGGGCAGGGCAACATGATCGGGATGCTTATCATAAGGCGCATCCCGGGGTAGAAGTACCTTCAGGGCGCTATTTTTATACGGAATACACCAGTTATTTGAAGCAAGGTCATATTCGGTATATCCAAGCAGCACGTGGATTCAATATTGAGTTAATGCGGAAGCCAACAGAATCCCAGATGAGAACTATTCGAAAGGGTATAAAAGAAGGGACGGGTGATTTTTATTTTTCAGTAAAGTCGTTAAAGACGGGTATGTACGCTGAGGAGGGTTCCTCCTGGGAGGAGTTTAGAAAAGTATACACTAAGTTGCCTTAAGGCAAAAAGATTTACAAGTAGCAAATTATATACCTATTGTACCAGATCACCCGAGGATGGCGGTGTTAGGTAGATTAAATAGGATGTTAAAGTAGAATGAGAGAGAGAAAATAAGTAGGAGATTGAGAGATGGCAAAAAATAATAAACTTCTAATGAAATTGATTAATGCTTCTGGAGGTTGGGAGAATTTTTTATATGAAACACTAAGGGAGTTATGTAAGGATGTGACGGGTCTTTACTCTGTTGATGGGGTAAATAGGGAAGCAGATTTGGTCATACTTGTAGAAGAGGTGATGGAGATTATCGAAGCTTACGAAGAGGTTAGGCTGGGTAAGATAAGTTTAGAGGAGTCATTAGCAAATTTAGAAACACCACCTATGCCAAAGGTACCTGTTTCCTCGGTTCCTGTTGCTCTTAAGGTTCCTGCGGTTCAGCAAGTAGCTCGTCCAATAGCTCAGTTGGCAGTTGAACAACCTAGAAAACGAACAGCTAAGGTGGCAGTGGATCATGAGGCCGGTTGGTGCCAAGGTGAGCTTCCTATACCGGCAGGATATGAGGTGGTGAATAAGGAGAAATTGACTGTTACAACAATGGGTGGAATGTTGTTGGGTCAAGGAAATGAAGATGGTCAAGTTAAAGGTCAGGATGTCTCCGGGCAGATAAGTAACTACGGAAAATATCGATTGGTGTTTAAGGAAACAACAATAGGTTACGGTCTTATAAATTTTGAGATACAACCCATTAAACCTTTACCACCAGCACCACCAAGGTCAATGGTACCAATGATCCATCCCATGATGGCAAGAGTGCAACCCGTGGCAATTGTAGCTCCTGTGATACCTGATGCCACTGTGGCACGTGAGGTACCAGTTGATCCTCATGGATTATTACTTGGAGAGAACTAACAAGCATATTGGATTGGTCCAGGGTGCAGCAGCTAAGATAGAAAAGGCTTATTCAGAAGAGTTTGCTGGGTTGGTTGAGCAGGCAGAGGATCATGATAGTTCCAAGTTAGAGGAGCCAGAGTTGACTCCGTATGTTGCCATAACTTGGAGACACAAGTTAGAAAAGGAAAGTGGTAAGTTTGATCCTATTAAAGGCAAAGGATATCAAACGCCAGGTAAATTGGAAAAGAAAGAGGAGGATGATGCAACGCTTCACCATATTCGGAATGCTAAACATCATCCAGAGCATTGGTTAGATGATAAGACAAAAGCTAACCTCGGTACAAATAGGGATGACTCTATTGAGTGTGTGGATGCCTCAAAGATGCCAGATATGGATGTTGCTGAGATGGTTGCCGATTGGGCCGCAATGGGGGAAGAACTGGGAAATGAAGCAAGGGAGTGGTTCAATAAAGTCAAGGATGTACGTTGGCACTTTTCCAAACATCAGGAGGAGTTGATTGATAGGTTGTTAGGAGTATTTGAGTAATGAACACTGAGGTACCAAAGGGTGTGTTCCCTATAGAGCATGATCATTATGCCCAATTCTGCCACTGTGACAAGTGTTACAAGGAAAGAATGGCCAGATGGCTACGAGAGTCCTTTCCTGCGGGAGGTGGTGTATTACAAGGTAGTATAACCTCAACGTAAAGAGAGAAAGAGAGAGAGTAAGATGACTAATGAAATGCAGACGGAAGTGCAAGAAATTACGTTAGACGAATTAAGAAAAGTTAATTGGAATTATGCAGAAAATACAATTGTAGGTTGTCATCAGAATATCATTCTTAAGATATTTCTTTTTGAGATAGCTAATCCAGGTTGCATTCATCCTTTACTTATTCAGGGGTGCAATGTGGCGGAGGGTTGGATTGAATGTCTTATAGTTGAGCCATACCCAAAAGAATATGATTCATTTACGCCCGCAGAGTTTTTTACTAAAGTACAATTTAAGAGAGATGAAAATGGAGACATTCTGAGGGAGAAGCTATATCAAGAGGTGGTGGTGAATCTTTTGGATGTCTGTGGCAGGGTTGTTTTTACCATCAGTAGAAAGTAAATATTAAAATGGTTATCTAACCAGGTCATAAAATGAAAATTAAAGTTCATTTATTTCGAGTATGGCCGGATGTGATGGGTAGTAGACCTGGTGAAGTACTGCTCGAATGGGGCAGGATGCTGGTTAGGCAGCAACAAGCGGAATTTGCTCGGGATGAAGTCGTTCAATGGAAGATGCGACAAGAGCAGGCTAAAGCAGAAGAGAATCAATAAGTAGGAGAAAAGATGGATATTCAATTGAGAGAGCGGATGGTGAAAGTATTAAGTGAGTTGGTTGCTCGGGATACTTTTAAGATACCCGAGAGTAGTTTTGTGTATATGAAAATGGATGTGGTGGGTTTGACTACTCCACAGGGTGCGGATATGTCTCCAGGTACTAAGGTTGAAATACCAGAAGGAAAAACTCCTGTAGTTTGTTTAGATACAGGCAAGGCTCAATGGTTAAGTTTGAAAGAGAAAGTTGCCGTGGTAGTATTACGTGCAGAAGAGATAAATGAAGTAGAAGGAGAGTAGTATGATAAACCAAATCATCGGCGAAGAATCAGTGTGTCCTAAATGCAAGAATATGTTGAATATAAATATTGATATTGGGGATGGTTTTTTTTATGATATTTGCGGTGGTTGTGGTTTTAAGAGGAAGAAGAAAAAGGACGGTATGGTAGTAGAAGACTTGTGTTTGGCGGATAATATTCGGCACGCAGAAAATAAAAGAGCAGAAGAGGGTAGGGAGTTAGACTAATGACATTTAATCCTTGTGATTTAAAATTGATGGATAGGTTATTTGAGGTGGAGAAATACTTCATTAAAAAAGAATACCTTGGTGTAGTGAAACTTTCAAGGGAATTGTTTGAACAAGGACAATTTGATAAGTGTAGTGAGGAATTGGATAAACTTCCTAGTAGTGGGGACTTATTGGGGTGGCTTATTAAAAAGCTCCAAGGAAAGAGTATAGGTAGGACGCTCAAGAAAATACAAGAAGGGAAAAGCAAGGATAACTTAATTACGGCGAAGGCACTTAGTTCACTCCTAACCCACATTTTCATTGAAGTGGAGAAAGGGAATTCTGAGTATAACATATTAGTTCCAAAAATAATTGAACAATTAAATGAGGCGGTTTACGCTACACTAAAAAGGGGATAAGAATGAGTACGGGTAATGATTCTATGTTTGAAAACTTGGTAGATGAATTTAGTCGGGTAGAGAAGGACGAAAATAAGAATGTTGATGAGCAAGAAGTTAAGGAAGAGAAAGACCTTGCAGGAAAATTTGGCACTTTTGGTTATAGTATTGATGATATAGCTACTGCTACTTATCATTATGATACTGATGAAGAGGCTAAAGCTTCTGCAGTGGAACTTGCTCGGGATATAAATGGAAAAGATTTAGCTTATGTAGAGGTGTGGCAAGCTAATGAAAAGGGTGAATTTGGTCATGTTGAAGGTTCAGAATTGATATGGAAATCAGATGTTGCAGAATCTTGTAAAGATAAAGCCACCAAGAAAGTTACCGATGAATCTCTTTTCGATCAAACAATAGAAGAGTTCCGCAAGGTCGAGGCAGATCCCAATAAGAATGTTGATGATAATGCTCTTCAAGTTATGCCAGCTCAAAGTGTTACTCCTTTTGAGAAGGTATTGGAGAGTTGTCAACAAGTAAAAGAATCAGATAGTGATCTTGCGGATATTGCTCATACTCGATTAGGTTGGGCGGTAGCCCAGCAGTTAGAAAAAATTCTTGAAGATCCTACACCTGAAGGAATTGATGCTGCTGAGTTAAACCCCAATGCAATTAAAATGATTTATGCATTTGTTAAATCTCGAAAAGATGCGGAATCAATTGCTACTGCTGAGGCTATTGAGGCATGGGTCGGAGAAGGCTTAGGTGATCCCAGTGTTCTTGAATCTAAGGTAGCAGAATGTAATGAGGAAGAGGAAGACGTTGATACAGAAATCATGCCTGAGGAAGAAGTTACTGATGAGAAGTGCGGCAAGGAGCATGTGGCAGAAGATACAGTTGAGGAAGAAGCTGAAGTTGAAGAAGGAATAGCTGCTCATTCTGATACAGAAATTTTCATAAGTAAGTCTTCCCTCGGAGACGGCTGGGATGTACAGAAAGTTCGGCCGGGTGGTAGGAGTTCCACCGTGATGTTTACTTTTGATACTTCAACAGAAGCAGAAGAAGCTGGCCAAAAGATTGCTGATGTTATTGGTGGTAATTTCCATGGTGATAAAGATCCAAGGCATAAAGAGGAAATGCCAGAGGATGAAACAGAATATCCTTTAGGTGGAAGGATATTTAGGCCCAGACACACAGATAAGGAAGACGCAGGAGAAATGACGGCGGATGAGTCTGTGTCAGACACTGAGGAGGAAAAGAAATATACTCTGATTATGAAGGATGGAAAGAAACAGGTGGTATTTACCACTTTAGATTCGGCCATAAGTCAAGTTAAAGCTGCGGGAGGGGTGGCTGTTGAAGATGAAACCGGTGGGGTTGCCTGGGGACACCTAACCAGTGAATCTTAAGTTAAGGAAGAAGCAGTCGCAGACATGCACGTAGTTGCTGAAGAATCTTCAGAGGAAGATGATATTTATGTGTTCGAGTCAGACAGCGTATCATACCGAATAGCTTTTACAGGTGATGGTAAGCTCAGTATTACCGCGGATGAAGCCGAGATAGCTACTGGAGATTGGTCAGGAGCAGGAGCAAGTACGGTCGATATGCTTGATCCTACAGAAGTTATTAACTTGATCAGTGCTTTACTACATGAGGGGAATTACAAGGTAAATAATGAGGCGGTTACAGAAGAAGCTGTTGAGGAAGACACGGAAGTTGACGAGGCACAAAATGTGACTGAAAAGGATATTTCCAGGAAGAAACAATGGTTCATTTACATTCCAGAAGAAGGTGATTGGCCAATAAAATATGATGGTGATTCCAAAGAAGAAGCTAAGGCAGTTTATCTTAAGTGGGCTAAGATTGAGAAACTTCCTGCAGGTAGTAGAATTTGGTGGGGAGACATACCTAAGATAGCAAAGAAATAATATGGATAACTGGGTAGTCTATTTAATTCGTTGCCGAGATGATTCCCTCTATTGTGGGGTGACTAACAACCTTGAGAAAAGGATAGCTACGCACAATAGTGGGAAAGGTGCTAAATATACAAGTTCCAGACTGCCCGTGGTTTTGGTGGTAGCAAGTGGATTTATGTCAAGAAGTGCTGCTCTTAAACTAGAATATCAAGTTAAGCAGCAGAGACGAGATTCAAAGATCGCTTATTTGAAATAATTTGGATAAGGAGTATGTAGTGCCCAGTATATCATTTGTCATAAAGGAGGAGGATTACCCCAATTTTGAAAATGCTTTTTTAAAAGAGAATCCAATTCCCATTGATTCAATTTTAACTCCATTGGGGTGGTTAGAAGAATGGGGCAGGCAGCAGTATTTAAAAGCTGTGGAAAGAGGTCAAATAAAAATAGCTCAAGAAAGTGTTGTAGTTAAGTCAGACGTTATAGTATGTTCACTTACCAAATAAGACATGAAACATTACAGAAAATTAGAGTGGGGATATTTCTTGGAATACAGACTAGAATTAATATTCCACCTACACCCGTTGTGGGGGCACAACTTAGTTGGTATTACTGGAAGTACCTTATAAAGTCTGATGATACTGTTGTTAACATTGGATCTAATACTTGGGGGAATATTCCAAGTTGCGCTGGTTTGTATTATTTGACATTGACTGCAGCAAATACAAATAAATTGGGACCATTAGTCCTTTACATTAATGACGCGGCATTGTCTAAACCTGTCTTAATGTATTTTGAAGTAGTGAGTAAGAATGTGTACGATGCCAAGTATGGGGTCACATTATTAAAAGTAGAGCTCGAGGCTCAGAAATTTTAGGGAATTAAAAGATGGACAAACAATTTAAATTAAATGAAGAAATCGAATTTGGTTATCAAGCACCAAATGCAACGACTGGTTTGGTTGATGTTATAGCAGAGATTTACCTTCCGAACAGGACAAAAGATTCCAACTTTCCAGATGTAACAATGGTGGAAGTAGGAGATAGCGGAACTTACAGAGGCATTTTTACTCCTGATGCACTTGGTGTGTGGCAAGTTATAATGCACTTAGCCGGTGGAGATGGTCAAGTAAATAAAGCCTATTCCGTAGGCAATTATAATATGCAGGATGTTGGTGTAGCCGTGGCAGCTGTGCAGTCTGCTATCATTGCTCTTGGTGATGTTGCCACAGATGGTGATGTAACCACGGCACAGGCAATAATTACAGATGCAATTGGTGCTCTTAATAACATTGATGCTGCTGGAGTACAAGTTGCTGCTGCCGCGGCAATAACTGCTGCTGGTTTGGCTACTGCTACAAATGTGTCAGATACACAAAGTGCTCTTGCTATTTTAATTAATGCTTTACCTGATGCTGCTGCCGTACAGGCCGCTGCCGCTGCCGCGATAAGTGCTGCTGGTCTTGCAACTGCTTCGGCTGTTGCTGATGTTAAGACTGTGGTTGACGCAATTGCTCTTTCCGTGGCGTCATTGGATACTCCTCCACAAGCATTTTAGTAGCAATGGTACTGGTAATAATACGAAAGGTGGACAATAATATCTAGGCAAACTTAGAATGGTACTAGATTAATTTGGCATCTTTCGTACATTTGTATATTCGTACAGTAAGAAAGTGGTGTTATCCGTGGCTGAGTTATACTCTCCTGGAGTTCAGAGGATTTTCTACAAAACCTCCGTCAAAGATAATCTGGTAGTAACAGCAGAGTTCCTTGACCCAAGTTTAGTTACAGCCGATCACTATGAGTTTATTAAAGTTCCAGGGACAATCTTCGCCTATTTTGCTGATGTAAATTTTTACACGGAGGGAATATGGATAGGCGTGTTTTATGAAAATGGTGTTGAGAAGACAGTTCAGGCGTACAATACTAAAAAGATTTCTGCCGAGGGAGAGTTTAAATTAGGTCATACAGGTAGGGGTCCTAATATAATTGGGAACTGAGGATGGAAGAATTACGATGACAAAGGAAGAAAGAAAACATTTCCGCGATTGTTGGCTTGAGGCGGAGAATATCGTGACTGTCATAGAGCCGCAGTTTACACCAGAAGAATACTTTAAACGACCTGAGGATTGTGGACCAAATGAGATTAAGTACCTTCTTCAGTTTATAAGACTTCAAGTTAAGATGTTGCTTCATGATAAGGAATCAACTGAACGAGAGAATGTATCTCTTGCTAATTTAGTTGAACACAATCAAG
>Ga0307377_10000416_pt1 | contig 56899 bp, 93 predicted proteins | sample TR3MG_FD_202535 | JGI IMG/M metagenome (GOLD analysis project Ga0307377, IMG submission 202535) | Soil microbial communities from Risofladan, Vaasa, Finland - TR-3 | ecosystem: Environmental > Terrestrial > Soil > Coastal area > Acid sulfate soil | place: Finland: Risofladan, Vaasa | collected... | reverse complement strand
ATGGGTGCTTGTCCTAGCGATAAAAAAAAACTGTGAATTTTTTCAGAATCATTGTTTTATTCAGATTTCAATGATATATAAACTATTACAGAATTGTTTTACAACAAATTATTGTTTTATTTTTGTTACCTTTGTGAGCTAAATGGTTTAATGGTATGACAAAATGGCAAATCTTCAAACAAGAAAACAAGTAGCTGATTTAATTGGGAAATCATCTCAATACGTGGGCATATATGTAGGCAGGAAGCAACTAATAGAAGAATATAAAAAAATAGATACAGACCATCCGATTAATAAGGCCTGGATAGCAAAAAATATGATTCGTCCAAAACGCGAAATACAGAAAAGAGAAGTAAACCCAAATTCACCAAGACCAAAACCAAAAAAAGAAACACAAGACCTATCCGATTTTGAATCAATAGATATTGACTCACTTAAATTCAATACCATCGATGGAATAAAAAAACACCGAGAAACAAAAAGAATAGAAGCTGATACTGAACTAAAGAAAATTGAACTATTAAAAAAGAAAGCAAAGGTATTGCCTTTGGATTTCATAATTGAGTGGAGTGGTCGAAATATAAGGGGCATATTTGGCGAAACTGTAAATTTTGGTAATTCAATAATCGAACAAATATGTAATGAACTTGATGCAGATATTGAAACCAAACTAAGATTTAAGAAAAAATTCAAACATGGATTTAATGAAGTTTTAAAATTGGGAATAAAAAAACAAGAACCCGAAGCAATTAAGCATGCGGAGGATTACGCGTTATTAAATAAATGGTAAATTCAATAAAACAAATTTATTCATCTTCAATATTAAATTTTGATGAAAAGGAATTAGGCCCATCAGAATATATTGAACAAAAAAGATATGTGCAAAGGCATGTGTCTGAAAGAATGTTTGGTCAATTCGATTGGAAAAATACGCCTTATATGCGTCAAATAGTTGAGCACTTAAGCCCGTATGATCCCGTTACTCACGTTACATTAATGAAGGGGGTTCGAACCGGGGGCACTTTTTGTATAGTTCATAATGGAGTTCCTTATGTTATGAGTGAACGACCTACGAATATTATGCTATTATCCGCTAATGATACGTTAGCAACAAAAACAATGAAGGGCGTGGATGATGGTATAGATGGTTGTGATATAAGGCACTTGCTTGGAAAAGGTTCAGGGGTTCAATCAAATTCAAAAGGTGACACTATGCAACAAAAGTTTTTCTCCGGAGGGTTTGAGCTTTTCAATTTTGGTGGGCAAAGTGCAACTAATATGAGGCAGGTAACTGCTGGATCAGTTATTGCCGACGAATTGGACGCTTTCAAAGGTATTTCAAAAGATTCAGGTAGTTTTTTGAAGTTGATGGAAGATAGGACTAGAAGTTTTGGGGACTCAAAGAAAATATTTTATATCAGTTCACCTTTACTTTTGGATAGCAGTTTGATTTATAAGCTTTATTTGCGTGGAAATCAAAACGTATATTATGTTCCGTGTCCGAAATGTGGTGAATATATTGAGCTGGTATGGAATGAAAGGAATGAAAATAATACGAGATATGGAGTTATATTTGATGTTCGAAATGATGAGGTCATTGAAAAAAGTGTAAGATACCGTTGTGGAAAATGCGAAAATGATTTTCAGGAAAAAAAACATAAATATGAAATGCTTAATAATGGCATTTGGAAACCGACAATTGAGCGAGAAGACAAACGATTTGTAAGTTATAGGATTTCGGCATTATATGCACCTCTAACTATGGATAACTGGTATGATTTTGCAAAAGAATATCAGGCAGCATGGCCCCGTGGAGGCGTTAAGAGTGATTCTGAAATACAGAGTTTTACAAATTCAATAGAAGGAAAGCCCTACAAACCAGAAGGAATAAAAATAAAATCCACAAAATTACAGCAAAATAGAAGGGATTATAAAATTGGTGAATGTCCGTTTGAGTTATCAAAAAAAGATGGTAATGGTGAAATTATGATTATTAGTCTGGCATGTGACTTGAACGGATATGAGAACGATGGGCGTTTGGATTATGAATTAATTGGGCATTCAGCTAAGGGGCCAACTTACAGTATAGATGCTGGAAGTATTGGTACTTTCATTCCAAAAATTGAACGATTGGCACTAGAAAAAGAAGGTATTAATACTGGTAAACTTGAAGTTGAACGTACAAAAATGACTTATAGGTTTGATGTAATGGACAGTATTTGGACTGAATTTGAGAAAATTGTAATGCAAAAATTTGGAAAACATGAAAAACAATTAACTATTATAGCTGTTGATATTGGGGCTTTTCAGGACTATGCATTAGAATTTGTTAGGCGAATGAGGCAAAAGGGTATTTTGTGTATAGGTGTTAAGGGCGAAGATCCTGAAAAATTCATTGTTCAAACTAAAACTGATTTTGGTAATATTTATCGGACTAGTTCAACTGGGGGGTTTTATTTATTAAACGTAAATGTTGTAAAAGATTGGGTTTCAAAATACATAGATTCAAATAGTTACATTGATGATTCAGGACAATTACATCAGGACGAACATTTTATGAACTATCCAGAATATGATACTGAAATAAATAAATATACATATAGAAATTATTTTGCTCATTTTGAATCTGAAAGTAAAATTGTAAAAAAAGTTGAGGGCGGAGTTGATAAGTACCTTTGGGAGAAAAAGAAAACTGGTATTCAAAATCACTTTTGGGACGTTAATATTTATGGTGTTTTTTGTCGTATTTTTATGATTGATTTGATTTGCTCAAATTCAAATCCTTATAAAAAAGCAGTTTATAAAAGCCAGGTAATTAAACCTAGTTGGGAAAATGCTTGTAAGTTGATTATTGAAGCGGCGCTAGAGAATGGGGTTTTGTTGAGTTAATGGCCCCGAACCTGGGGAGGTGTCGGGGCTGTTAATAATTTTTCTATTTTTTACATGTCTGGCCGTGATATGTATGTCTTAATTTGATCTGTTTCCCCGTTACTCCATGAACCCATACAATTGCAGTCGCGTTTATCACACCCGTATTTTTCCCAGACGATGTGGCCGTCATTATCAAGGCCTATAGCCTTCAAATAGCTATTTTTTGGATCGTCTTGACTTTTGAAATATTCCAAATCATATTTTCCCATATTTTTTTGTTTTTTAATTAATACTATCTTCTACCGCCACAACCCCGAACCTGGGTAGGTGTCGGGGCATTACGCTTTGAAATTCATTGGACTATATCCAAATTAGATTTTTCCCTTTGTATGCTTCACAAAATGAATCTATTGAAAATACCGTTGCTCCTTGGTCTTCTCTTGCCTCAACTGATATTATATTTTCAGTTTTTTTAACATGACTTAAAAGATTTGTCATTCCGTGCCTTTTTTCAATGATAGTTCCGATGTCCCCATCGGTTAATTTTTGGATGTTTTTTTTCGTTATTTTCATCTTTGCAAATTTTTAAGTGAATAATTAAATTAATTCTAATTCTAAATCAATCATTTTTTCTAACTCAGGTGTAAAATAAGAATCAAATTCACTTCTGACGAAATATCTTTTTGTAATGCAAGCGTCAAACATTGTGGTAACATTAATTTGAATTCCATTAATGTATATATTTGTTTCGTTATTTTTATTTGTGTAAAACTTTTCATTCCAATCTGATGAATCATTCATTGCGAAAGTTCGCAAGAATTTGCAGAAACTTACGGGGCTAATAAGAAAACCTTTCGCCACATTTACAATAAATAGTGTCATGCCTTTTATGTTCACCTGTTATTAATTTTTCTTCACCACAATTGCAATTGATTTCAATATCGCCAATTATATCACCATTTCGGGTATAGGTATCAATAGATATTTCTATTGTGCCGTTGTTTCTTTGATATTGTTTTGTTGTTTCCATCTTGCAAATTTTTAAAATTGAAATTTTTTATTACTAAAAATCGATTTGCCGTATAGTTTGTTGGCATAAGCTACAGAAATCCATTCTGAATAACTATTTTTGCCATCAGCTATATGAAAGCGGGTTCTGGCATCTATTCGAACATTTTTTTTTAATCCTAGTGATATTTTAATGATAATCCAATTATCACTTTCAAATACTTCTTTTGCTGTTGTTTTCATCTTGTTGTTTTTAAGTGAATACTATCTTCTACCACCACAACCCCGAACCTGGGGAGGTGTCGGGGCGCGGTATGCAAGAACTATTAGATTCCAAAAAGAACAGTTTCAGTGCCCTTTTTTTTCGTGGTTGTTAAAAACCAATCTCCTATTTTAACAAGAAATTGTTTTTCTTTATTATTGTTCTTGAAATTAGCAATTTGGTTTTTTTCATCTCCTGTTAGGTGATAATAAGGAGTTACCCTATCACCTTTAATTGTGTTCAGAGAATTTGGATTTCCACGCTCTATGAACGTGATTTCATTCTGTTTCAATAGTAATTTCTGGAATCTCTGAGAATTTTCGTTGCAATCTTCGATATTATCCATCACATCTTCTGTTTTTGAGTTAGGGAAATATGTACTAAAGGAGTGTGTGCCTCCTGTACGCTCACATCCGTTTAGCATTGTTCCTATTTCTGAAAAATACAACCACCTTTTTTGTGGTAAAGCGTACTCTTTTAACCAGAGCTGGCCGTTTTCTTCAATACTACTGAACATCATGTCTTTTCCTGTTTCTTTTTTTGTTCCAATTTTTAACATTTCGTAAATTTTTAATTAATACTACCTTCTACCACCACAACCCCGAACCTGGGGAGGTGTCGGGGCGAAGTTCGCAAAGAATTTACAGAAACTTTACGGAACTAAATCGAGATATTCTTTAACTATCTCTATATTAAATTTAGCATTTATTATAACATCACCGATGTTATCGTAAATGTAATTGATTGTTTCTTTTTGCGTAATCTTAGGCTCTATGGCTCTGCAAGAAAGTATTAAAACATCATTAAAATCACTACAATAGTAATTCATGTGATAAATAAATTGTTTTTCAGATGTCAAAGCATCTTTAATGGCTTTTTTTGTAATTTTGTAATTTTTCCAGTTTTTCATTTTGTAAATTTTTAAGTGAATATTATTTTCTTACCGAATTAACAACTTTTTGAATTTCAGAAAGTTCACCAGCACTAACATATTTTCTAACTATTTTGGCCGAACAACCGAAATTTCTAACTAAAAATTTCATATCGTACTCGCATGCATCAGCTTTCGCCCAATTCATGTTCTGGCAATGTTGAACAAGTGCATAAGCTTTAAGTTCAAATAGGCTTTGTGGAGTTGCTTCTGTGTTTCCTTCTTCTATTTTGAAAATTTCTGCGAAAAATTTGTTTCCGTTTGCATTTAAAAAATCAACTTTTTCAGAAGTAATAAAAGCTTCTTTTGTAGTAATGTCATTGATAAGATAATCAACGTCATTTGTGTGTCTGTCACTTCCTAAGTTTCTTAAAGCCTGTCCTCCTATTAATATTTCTTTTGTTGTTTTCATAGTATAAAGATACAACAAAAAACAACATGATGTAACTATTTTAACATTATTTAACATTTTTATTACTTATTCTTTTTTTTTGTATATTTGTAGATTAATGGCAAAAGACAATATTACATATCCAAGTTTGATTACTATTGGAAAAACGTTTGTTAGTAAAATTACTAATGATATTGTTGATGGTAGTACTATGTCAAATCAATTGGTCCATGTTAGTCCTATTGGGATTGAAGATGTAATTACAAATTGGATTTTAGCTACTGGTTTTTGGAATGATTCTGGAATTTGGATTGATGATGAATTTTGGATTGATTAAAATTAATAGAAATGAAACAAATAATTAATAACAGTGATACGGGACTTGTTGCCAGAACGATAATAAATGAAAATTTTTCAGAAGTATATCAATCCTTATACGATAACACAAGGGTATACGTTTCAGGAGAATCTGTTATTATTGATAATTCAGGTTTCAAAGAATATTTGTGCAATGCAACAACAGCCCCAGGGGAATCGCCAATAACTACGCCAGCCAAGTGGGATATCGTAGGCGATGGAGTAGGAGACATGTTACTTGCAGGAATACAGTCAGTAATAGGATTGAAAACGTTTGATAAGGATAAATTAGCAATAAAAGGAATAGGTACAGGGGTTGTTGTAGTAACTACAGCGAATACAGGGGCTACTAGTTACACAGCTACATTACAAGCGAAAGACGGAACGTTAGCATTCTTAACTGATGCTAATATATATATACCAGCAACAGAGCCCGCACTAGCTACGGGAGTACTGACATTAGACTGTAATGGCAGTCAAGAGGCAATGTTTGAGCCTAGATTAAGCGTCGGCGCATTAACGATTAATACAAATTTTTCAGTAGTACTAATAAATAGTGTTAATACAAAATTAATAGGCAATGTATATCAATTTACGGGGACGGTCATAATAACATTTGCAACTACAGCAGAGCATGAGTTTAAGTTATCAATTGCGCCCAACATAGGAATATGGGATAGTATAGCTAAAACATTAACAATATCTGCTGGAACAGATGATATAATAGAAATACAATTAGAAAGATATAATTCACCAACGCTTCCCGTTTGGCTTATAAAAGCCGCCGAACCAGCAACTTAAAAAATAAATAATATGAGTTTATTACTAGCAAATAGGGGATTAATAGGGGAAGTGTATCCCCCTGTAAAATATATTTTACCAGCAAATCCAGTTGCTTATTATTTATTCAATGGTAACGCAAATGATTTAAGTGGCAATGGTCACAATGGAACAGTAACAGGGGCAACATTAACCACTAATCAATTTGGGGCTATCAGTAGTGCTTATACATATAATTCTGCACAATACATAACCTTAGATAATAATTTCAACGAGTCTACTTTATCTTTTAATTTTTGGCTTAAAAAGCCTGTTGGAAGTGGGCAGTATACAGCTTTTAAGTTTGACGCAACAGGCGGATTATATTTTGGCTCGTATTTTAATAAAGTTTTTATAGGGAGGGTAGGTTCTGGTTATGATTATCTTAGTTCAGTCGCAGAAATAACTGATAATGTTTGGCAATTTGTCACAATTCAAATAAATGCAGCTAAAAATTACGAGATTTATATTGATAAAGTATTAAAATATTCAGGTACATTATCTAACTTAGGGGCTAAAACCGATACACTAACAATAAATAAAACTGCTGCATACCCAGACGCAACCATTATAGATGATGTGTATATTTACAATAGATTTTTATCCGTAGAGGAGATTACCCAATTATATCATTATACTGAGTCTGAAAACCCTAAGACAACGGCTTATAAAGCAGTAGTTACTATTACCGAATTACATAGACAGTATATTGATAAGTGGTTTAATATGATGGATTTATATAAAATTACATCACAAGCAACCGCATGTTATTTGCTATATGGTACTACTTATGATAGCCAGAAATACAACCTGTTTAATCCTGTTGATAGCGATGGGGCGTATAGATTAACCGATGTGGGAAGTATCACAAGAGATAATATAGGATCTGTTAGTGCTGGGGGATATATAGACACACATATCAATATCAATACATTATCAGCAACAGACCTATCAATTGCATTGAGTAGTATGACTGATTCTATAAGCGGAGTAGGTGATGTTGGAAATTATCAGGATGCAACTCATAAATGTTATTTGTCTGCAAAAGATGCAGCAAATTCATATTGTAAAGCTGCACTACTAACAGATGGATCTACTACTATTTTTGCAGAGTATATCAGCACAGGATTATACACTGCATGGAAAAATGGAACAACTACAACTATATATAAAAATGGTGTAGTTGAGATGGGTGCTAATTTGACCTCTCAAGCAGTTTTTAGTGCGAATATACTAATTCATGCAGTATCAGATGGGATAGGGGGTTTTACTTATTCAGATAGAAAACTATCTTTTGTTTGGATAGGTAAAAAGTTTACAAATAACCTTCATGTATTTTATTTTCAAAAATTTACAAATGAGCTATTGAGTGTATTAAATAAGACAAATGGGATTATTAATCCTGAGATTGAACTGGGAGGGGCAATACCAGATAAAAGAATTAAGATACAATATGATGCAAATATATGGTACTCTGTATATTTACCGAAAAATTATTCATCAACGGGAACACCTCATAAAGTTATATTTGATATTCCTGGAAATATATTTTTAGGGCATACAGGTCTACCAAACGATCCGATGTTAGGATTTGGACTAACAAAAGGTAATTTTATAGTTGTTCAAGTACCTTGCATAAATACAGCAGGAACAGCAATGTTAAATAGCTGGTGGGGAAATGGTAATCCAACTGACGATCCAAGTGCAACAGTAACACTATGGCAAAATATATTAACACAAGTGCTATCAACTTATAATGCAGATTCAAATAATGTATCTCTTTGCGGATTTTCAAGAGGTGCGATTGGTGTTCATTATATAGGATGTTGGAATGATACAATTGCAGCATTATGGAAATGTTATATACCTCATTCTCATATGGATGGTGGAACTTACACCCCAACAGGAGCGGATATAAGAATAGATAGAGTTGGAACTAAAAAAACAATTGTTGTGTATGGAAGTACAGATAGTGGGAAAGCTAATTCACAAACAGGGGAAGGGATTCTAACATCATTAGGAAAAACATTTTCAGATTATGAAATACCTGGATTGTTTCATAGGATAGAATGGACGTTATTAAAAAATGACCCATATATAAATGCAATTAGAAATGAAATAAATCTAATATAAAATAAATACTAGAACGTAAATATTAAATCCATTACTATAAATAGCTGTAATTTAACAGGAATGCTGGATTTATCAAACGTGCCAATCTCAGGAGGGTTAAATTTATGAAAAAATTAATAACAATATTACTAATGTTTGCGTTCACAGCGAACGCGCAAATACAGCAAGAACAGCGGCAAGTGACACAGTTTATAATAATTTGATTGGAAATGGATGGACTATAACAATTTAACACCAAAAAAAAAATGAACGGCAAAATATACGTAAATCAAAGTAATCTAAAGCTAACATTGCAAACAGGTGTAGTATTAACAGGTGCACCAACTGTGAGAATAGGTTACAAAAAACCTGATGAAACAATAGATTATTGGGAGGCAATAATTTCAGGCACCGAAGATTTATATTATGAATTTCTGGACGCTGAATTGGACGCACCTGGAACGTGGGCTTTTTGGGCGTATGTTATTTTTGCTGATGGAAGGAACGCGCCTGGTGAACCTGTTTTCGTTAAGGTTTATGAACAAGGCACATGATTAATTCAAATATTTTTCTTATAAATGCTGCTATTGATAAGATAGATATAACTATTAATATGGATGTGATTCTTAATATTGTATTTATTTTTTTCATTTTGTTTTTTTTAGGCCACATCTATGTGTGGCCTGGTTAATTACTTTCTGCGTATTATTAGCTTATGCTGTCTGTGTGCTCGCATGCGCATGCCTGCTTTTCTTCTTTTTGTCATTTTTCTCTGTTTTTTTGATTACTTTTTTAATTGATTTCTCCGATTTTGCAGACAAATCAAACGTTTTTAAAATAATTCTAAACTTCATATGCTGAATTTAATTAATTAAGAGGATTTTGGTTTAGGGTCGTTTTCTTTTTTTCTTATGTTAAATCCACAATTTTTGCAATAAACTATTATTGAATCTTGTTCTACTTCGTCGCCACAAACGGGGCATTTTGTTGTTTCTTCCATTTTGTCCGTTTTTTTTAGTTGAAAAACGGCTTGGTCGATAAGTATTTTTTTAGAGTTCTTTGCTTTTTTCGTAATTATTGATAAGAGTATTTGTTTCACAATGAACCTTATCTATAACCTTTAACATCTCACTTTCGAAGGCCTTGTCGGCCTTAAGTTTTCCAATTTTGCAGCCCATAATAAAAGAAATAATTATTAATATTATAGCCAAAATTATTATTAAAAATTCTGTTTCCATAGCTTATTTTTTGTAATTTATACCACCATATTCTTGACTTTCAAGTTCTTTTTTGGCGTTTTCCCACTTTCTAAGTGTTTCTCTATGAATTTCTTCATGTTTGTCAAGCAATTCACTGTACTGATTTACTGTATTAGTTAATTTTATAGTAATATTTTTAACTTGATCAGCAATATTGAAGTATTTTTTTAATATGTTATTTAAACCCATTCTTTTTTTTATTTAATTTAAAAATTTAAAAAATAGGTTAGGTTATATTGGTTATTTACGTTTTTGAGTTAAACTATGCCTTTCCAGCTTTCGTTGTAATCATCAAGGTCAAAACCTTCGATTCCTGCATTTTTTGATGGTGTCTCCCAGGATCTTGCCTTTTGCTTATCCATAGCCCATTCAATTTTGTCCTGTTTTTTATGAATGCTTATAATTCTCTTTACGCCTTTTGATACCAGCACTTTTACCCAAATCGTGCCCCACCAAGTGAGACAAGCTTCTGATAATTCTGTACCCTTTTTTGTATTTTCTAAACGAGCCATAAAGGTTTTTATGCTATTGGCAACGGCAACCTCTATTGCCCTTGTGTGTGCTTCTATTAAGTTATCAAGAGGAATACTCATGTCATTCCATTTAAATTCAAGCCATAATTTATTGAATCCGTTTACCAGATAAATAGTTACCCATTTATCAGTATAAATTACTTTATTCATTTATCACTTTTTTAAATTAATACTACTCAGGATTAATTTTAATCAGTGATTTTTAGTTGTTAAATCTACTCCTTTCAATTTTTTAAAGTTAAAACTGTGGTTTTTATTTTGCCCCACTATCAGGAATCGAACCTGCCATTATTTTTTTGTTAATGCCCCCATCGGTTTCCTTGGAGTAGTGGGTTATTTTTTAATTAATTTACTTGTTTCATTTATTTTTCTTATCAACTCTAAAAGTGCATGTTTCAGCTTTCGATTTAATTCATCGATAAGCTTCATTTTTTCTTTAATATTTAAATTTTTTAATGGTTTCATAGGTTTGGTTTTTGATTAGCGAGGTTATTTTTTCATTTTGTTTTTGTATTTCTTCAATTCTCAAAGCCATGCTACTTATTGCCTTATCAAGGCTCTTTATTTTTTCGTTGCTTGTTTTCATAAGTTTGTTTTTTAATTACACTACAAAGATACAACAAAAAACAACACAATGTAACTATTTAACATTTTTTAACAAAAAAAAGCCCTGCTGAGTACAGGGCCGGGTAATAAATGGTAAAACAATCTTATGAACCACAAATATAGTAATTTTTTGTATATTTGTAAATTAATATAATTATATATGGCAACAACTGAGGAATTAACACAAGAAAGGGCTGATTTGGTTGAGCAATTATCTGCAATAAATGCTCAAATATTAGCCATAATTAAGCAAAAAAACAAAAGATACACCTATTCAAATCAGGAAACAACTCATCAGGCAGAAACCCAGTCACTTGACGAATTAATTAAAATGAAGAAATACATAAATGAGCAAATTGCAAACATTGATGCAAAATTAGGCAGGGGTTATTTTATAAAAGTAAAAAACTGTTAATATGTTTGGTAAAAAAACAATCGAAAAAATATCATCGGTAAATCAAGATTTGCAGGAAAAAACACATAAATTAAGTTCTGAAAATGCTGAATTGACTAATTTATTGGGTAGATATGCTATTAATTATCAATTATTTACTGGTGAAAATACAATTAATGAACTTGGAGTTCCTAAAGAAATAATAATTGATTATGAACAGTTAAGGGTTCGAAGTTGGGAATTTCTACTAAAAAACCACCTTGCAGGTTTGATGGTTCAAAAAAGGGTCAACTGGCAAATAGGTTCCGGTTTACTTTTTAATTCCAGGCCTTTTGAGAAACCATTTATTGATTATTATGGCAGTGAAGAAATTGGAAAAGAAAAACAAAGAAAATTTATACAGGACACCGAATATTTATTTAGGAATTTTGCAAAAACATTACTTTCTGATTATTCAGGTGAAAAAAATTTGCATGAAATATCAAGGCATACAGATTTCAATGCTTGTGGTGATGGTGATGTACTTTTATTGATGAGAATTAAAAACGGATTTCCAAACATTCAGGTTATAAGTGGTCAATGCGTAACTAATCCTATACTTACCAATGATGAGGTGCAAAAAGGAAATAGTGTTAATGAAGGTGTGGAATTTAATGATAAGAACGAAGTAGTTGCCTATCATATTTTAATCCAAACTGATATTTCAAACGGTGTTTTCACTCCGGAACCTAAAAATTTAGATTTTGGTACAAAGCGAATAAGTGCTTTTTTTCCTGGAACAAAAATAAGGTCTGCTTGGTTGTATAAGCAATCTGATTTGCAAAAGCAAGGCGAAACCCGTTCGATGCCTTTGATTAGTCATATTTTTGAAACACTGAAACATGTCAATGATTATTTGATTGCCAATTCAAAAAACGCCCAATTACTTTCACAAATGGTTTTTGCTTATGAAAAAGATCAAAACAGTACAGTTGAGAAAGTATTTAATGATAATTCGTTAAGCTCTTTAAATATGGGTGCACCTCTCGAAAGTGCAGAATGTGCAACTGACGCAGAGGTTGCTATGAGTGCAAATGCAGCCGAATTTAAGCTCAATGGAAATGGTATTGTAATGGACCTGCCAAAAGGGGTCAAAGCGAAAATTTTAAACCCAAATTCGCAAAGCGACCAGGGCGATTATTTAAAAAGCACAATGCAAACCTTATCCGCTGCAATTGGCCAGCCTTATGAAGTTTTAATTAGTTCTTATAATTCAAATTATACGGCTTCGATGGGTGCAAGGTCTGACTTTCAGTTTGTTTTAGATGTTTTGACCGAATTAATACCAGCAAATCAGTTATATAAGAAGGTGTTCGATATGTTTATTTATTTGCAAGTTTTAAAAGGAGGTATTGATTGCCCGCCATTATTGAAAGCTTACAATGATGATGATATTATTACAATTCAGGCAATTACCAATAGTTCTTTTGAAGGAACAAAATTAAAACCAATAGATCCACTAAAATTTATCAAATCACTTAAAGAGCAGGTACCTGAAAAGTATAGGGAATTAATACCTTATAATACTTTCGAAAATATTATAAATGCTGTTAGTGGAGGTGACTATGAAGGTGTCTTAACCCAGGTTGCCAATGAAGCAAGTCAAATTCCAAAAGATTTACATCCGGAAAAAGATGAAAAAATACCGATGTGACAATAGTGAGTGTAGGCAGCCTATTTTATTTGAAGGTGAGTTTGTAGGGGTGATTAGGAAAATTTGTCCTAAGTGTAAAAAGATGGTGGTTGTGGTGGAGAAAGAAAATTTGCCCGAACCGCAATTATTAGATGTTTAACTCAATTTCCTTGCAATATAATGTACAATTATACAGTAAAAATATTACATTGCATTCTAACAGACATGTAATATGTTGATTGTCAGAACATTAATTGATATTAGTTGTTATTAGTTGTTTCTTTGTTGATACATGGATGTAACAATCTAATTATCAGTATATTGTGAGTTGTTATTTTAAATAATTTACTATTTTTTTGCTAATTAATAAAATAGTTGTAATTTAGCGTTTAATTAAATTCATGTAGCGAGGTTCACCCTTCTTTGATTTTCAGAGAAGGGTTTTTTTATACACTTATGAAAAAAATAAATACAGACTTACCGTATTACATAGGTTCATATTCGATTAACGAATTGATTAAAGAAATTGAATCAGTTGGTGAGGATGCTGAAATTTCATGGAACAGCATGGGCGGTTCCGTTTGGGCAGGTCAACAATTTGTTGATTTTTTGAATAATAAAGAAAATGAATTAACGGCAAATGTAACCGGAATAGTTGCTTCAATGGGCACTGTCATGTTGCCATTTTTTGATAAAGTGAGGGGGGCCGCTCAAAGTGATGTAATGTTACATGCTGCAAGTGGCGGTGGGGATGCTAAAATGAAGCATACAAATGAATTCCTTTATAATGCACTCGCAAAAAAAATCGATGAAGAAAAGTTTCAGAAAAGGACAGGACATAATTTAAAAACTGTCATGCTGGCCGAAGGCGAAAATATAGTAAATGTTTGGTTCACCGGAAAAGATGCCAAACATTTTGGCTTATTTGATGAAGTTTATGACCTTTTAGATGGAAAATCAAACACATTACTGACCACAAATGAAATAGGCTATCAAATACCGCAACATATAGCTGAAAAATACGGATTAAAAAAACAAGATAACGTAAAAACAAAAAATGATATGGATATAAAAGATATTACAGCTAGTCAATTATTGACTGGAAATCCAGAGGTTTATAATTCAATTTTGGCACTTGGAAAAACATCTGAAAAAGAAAGAGTTGCTGAAATAATGGATTATGGAAAATATGACCTTGAAAAAGCAAATGAGCTTATTAAATCAGGCGAAAAGTTAAACATCAAAGATGTTGAGTATTTCATGGAAAAGAAATTCAACACTAAAAAAGTTGATGATTTAGAAGCTGGAAGTGAAGATGCTATTATTCCTGCAAAGCAGACAGTTAGCAAAGAAAATAAGGAAAAAGAAGATGCTTTGTCTGAATTGGATGAAATTACCGGAGTTAATGATATAATCGAAAAAAATAAATAATCATGAGAATAACCGTAAATACAAATCCAGATTTGTCTAATCATGTAAGAAATGATTATACAGTTGATAAGACTTTTTTGAATTTTCCAAATCAACAAAAACTCAAAACTTTTGTTAACGGAACAGCGAGTGAAAGAACTATTTTAGCAGGTACATTAGTTGGATTAACAACCGCAGATCAAACAATAGCTCAAGAGGTTGTTGCGGCTGCCGCTGATGGATCTGAAATTCCATATGGATTTTTGCTTTATGATACTGTTATTCCAGCTGGTGCAGCCGAAGAAGTTGAGGCATTAGTTGGTGTTGGTGATGATCAATCATCTATTTTTGAAGATAAAATAGTTTTAAATGGGGCTGAAACTTTAGAAACTGTAATTACTACCTTGGGCGTTAGTATTGGAAGTGCTATTGTTGCTTATACAGTTGTAAAAATAGAGCCATCCGCTCAGAATTTATCTGATTTCAAAGATGCACAAGTTTAATCTTAAAAATTTAAAAAGATGCCAGTACAAAGTTTTTCAATACAAGAATTAATTCCCAATCTAATTTCGGGATTAATCACATATGTTCCAGATGTTTATAAAGAAGATCATGGTTTGTCAGGAATGGCAGTTGAAGCTCCGCCTCAGAAAGAGCCAAAAATAAGGGTAATGGGGAAGGTTTATTTCCGACCCGTTGCAAAAGATATAGCGGAAAGTTCGGAGGCTACTTTAATCAAAGATACCAAATTCACGGATGAACTTTTCACGGCTCCTGAATATGGCAACGGTTTTTCAATTAATACAAATGACCTGATTCAAAATCAGGAATACATGGTGAATTTTAAAACAATGACTGTGCAAAGAAGCCAGGCACCGGTATTGGTTGAGCGTACCAGAAATGCATCAAATTTATGCATTGAAATGATTAAGCGTGCGGCTGATAGCCATGTTCAGCAAATTTTGAAAACTGGCACCATCCAATTTGATAATTATCAAACTATCGATTTTGGTAGGGATGCTTCCAATAGCGAAACGATTACAACCGCTAATTTAAAATGGATAATTGCAAATGCATCAACTATGAAACCATATCAAGATATGGATCGTTGGTGTGAACAAGTATCTGACAGGGGTAATTGTGGGGATGATGAGTTTATTATTCTAATGAGTCGTTCATCTTACAAAGCTTATGTTAATTCAGATGATTATAAGGATGATTCAAATCAAAGAAGAAATTACAGGGTTGAGCGTGTGAGAGATGTATCTTCAAGCATGAATAAAAATATTCCAAAAGGCGCAACTTATCGTGAATCAGTCCAAAAGGGAGCTGTTGGTATTTATCACATTTTTACTTATAATCAGACATTTACCAATGATGCTGGCGATCCAGAACAGTGGGTTACTACAGATCAAGTATGGGTTATTGCAACTGGTAATGTTTTACAAAGACAGCCGGTTGAAATCATAACCATGAACGATTTAATCGCTCAATCTTCTCAAATGCGTAGATTGTTAGCCGCTGTTCCTTCAATGAGGGGTTGGTTAATTACTCCTGAATGGAACAAGGTAACTTCCAGGGCCTTTGTGATGGGTATTTATCGTAAATTCCTAACACAAATGTTAACCCCTAACAAAACTTATGCAGCAATCGTAAACTCATAATATTATGGAAGAAAAAAAAGAAGAAAAACAGGTTAAAAAACCAGTTGAAAATAAAAAAGAGGTCAAAGAAATAGGTGAAGTTACATATATCATGAATGTAACCCACCTATCTTGGGGATATAACAAAAAAAGTCATTTTTATGCTGAAAAAAAGCCAGTTATTTCAAAAAAGGTAATGGGTAAGTATCATAATGAACTTAATGTTTGGCTTAAAAATAATTGGATTAAAGAAGGTAAATATTAATGAATAAAGTAATACAGGATGACTTCAAAGAATTTTTGAATAATGAAGACTTATTCAATTCAGAAGTCAAATTGTATGATTATAAAGGTGGTTCGTTAGTTTTTGAAGGTCGGGGTACTTATGACAAGAAACCTCAGTTAGTTGAAAATGAAAATAAACAGGTTTTTTATCAAGGTCATAAAAGTTTGCTTACATTATCAATGGATGAATTAACTTTCATGGCTTCTTATTTTTCATTGAAAGCTTATTTTGTTGAAATTACCGATAATGTTGGAACTAAGTGTTATTTTATAGAAAATTCAATGTATAATAGTAATGTAAATGCTATTTTTTGCGAACTAAAAGAAGATAATAGTGTATAATTCTTTAATCACATATTCGATTTATGATTTAAATAGTACACTATTTTTAGAACTTATCCGTGAAATATTACAAGCCGAATTTTTAAATCAAAGAACTAATTTTGCAAAAACATTTTTGCCATTAGCTGTAAAAACAGATTCTTATTTACTCAATCCAATTTCAGATAAAGAAATAAACCCGGCTTTTTGCTCGGTAATAAAAGCAAAATCAACCAATTCAGAAAATCAATTTCACGGGCAAGATAATAATTTAAATATTTTTATTATTGGAATTTTAGCCAATGGACTTGAAAATTTAAGAAAAATTTGTGATGCTGCATATATTATTTTGAATGATATGGATGTTAAAAACTACTTGTTTAATTATAAAGTAGATGATAATAATATTATTTCTGATAGTGGAACTTACAAAGTTTCTGCAATATCAACAGAATTTGAGGTTTCGAAAACAATGAACGATAAAAATATAGTGTATGGAAATTTGACTTTAGTTTGCGAAATTGCAGAAGTTGCAAAATTCAATACACACGAACCTTTAACTGAAATAAATACTACCCATAAATTGGGTGTTAACGAAATAGAAGTTATTCAAAAAACAAATTTATAATGGGAAATACAGCAAGTGCAATTAAGCCGAATGCTCAAGCTTCGGGATCATTTTATAAAGTTGGATTAGGTGCAGCCGTTGGATTAGCTCCACTATTGGAGCAAAAAATAGCTGTTTTTTCAGAAGGAAATGCAGATATGCAAACTGAGATAGCACAAGATGGGGGTGTTTTGGTGCCCTTGACTTCAAAAGCAGTTGCTGAAGTAGCTGGTTATGGTAGTCCTTCACATCAGGCAGCCGTGATGTTTTTTGATAATTTAAGTGTTGATGTTGAGGTTAAATTTTTCTTTGTTCCCGAAGATGTTGCTGGCACAATTACGAGCTGGGCGTTAACTGGAACGGGTGCAACTGTCACAACTACAGGCACATTGGTATTGAATATTAATGGTGAAAAGCTTGCTATTTCGCTAGTAAAAGACGATACTCTGGCCGAAGTTTTGGTGAAAATTAAAAATGCAATCAATGCAGCAATTAATTTGCCTTGTGAAGTTACAACAGTAACACCAACAACATTTGTCGATATTGACAGCAAATGGAAGGGGCAAAGTTCTGCAGAATTAAATATAGCTGTCTATTCTAATGATAGTGTAGGTATTACATTTGCGGAAGTTGAAACACCTGGTACTGGTCAAGTAATTCCAACAACTGAATTAGCAAAAATGCAAAATGACTGGTATCCGCATGTTTTGAACTGTCTTGGAAATGGCATTACAAATGCGATATTAGATGAATTTGAAGATTTTAATGGCACCCCGGCGGCTGGAAATGGCAAATATGCACCTGAAAATATGACTCCATTTGTTGCCTGGACAGGCACGCTCGAAGATGAATCAGCCCCACTAATAGCCATTACCGATACAAGGCTTGACAAAAATACAAATGTTTATGTCCCGGTTCCAAATGGTCAAAGTTTTACCTATGTAAATGCAGCGGAACAGCTTGCAATGTTCGTTAAGAAATCAAGCGGTGATCCAAAACAGGACATTCTTGATGATGTAATGCTTTATGCGATTAAGCCAGAGGACAATAATGTAGGCGAAATTATTAATTATGATTTTCGGGACGTACTTGTAAAAGCTGGTTGCTCAACTGTCAATTTCAAGAATGACAGTTACTATGTAGGAGACATTATAACTACTTATAGGCCAGAAGGTGAAACAGATCCGATTTTTAAATATGTTCGTGACAATATGATTATTTTCAACATATTGGATCAATTTAAGAAATTTAACGATAAACAAAAAAACAAAACAATAGCACCAAACGCCCTGCCTAGCGTAAGGATCACGAGTCCTGATCTGTATAAGGCGGGTATTTTGAACGAAATCATAAAACCATTTACAGAATATGGTTACATTGCTGATTTTGAATATGCACAAAATAATTTGGATGTTGGGATTAATCCATCAAACGCAGGTCGATTTGATGTACTTTCGCCAAATCTAATAACTTCATTGTTGCGGATTATTGCAAATGAAATTTCGGTTAATAAATTTTACGGATAAAAAATAGAAAAAATGGGATTTAAAACAAAAAAAATTCAAACGATGTTTATCACCACTCCGCGCGGGGAGGTGGTTCTATCCGGTAAGGCAGGCGAAGATCCTGAAATAAAGCCTTTTACATCAGAAGTAGAGGATGCAGATGATGGGTTGACAAATGACGGTCAAATGATATTAAATGTTATGCCCACAAGGTCATATATACAGGGTGTTTTTGCTTATAAAGATGAAGACCAGGCATTTATTAAAAGTGCAATTGATGCTGCAAGGTTTAGCGATGATGCTGAAATTCCAGCTAATTGCGTTATGACTGACGGCAGCATTTATTCAAATACAGGAATTTTTGTGGGCGCCCCGATTTATAACGGAACTGGAACGATCGAATTAAAATTTGCATCGGCAAAAGATTGGATAATTTCTTAAAACTAAATAAAAATGGTAGAAAAAACAATACAACAACTAAAAGAAGAACAAAACAAACCTCTTAAAAAAGAGGTTGAAAAAAGTATTAGTGAAAAATTCATTGAAGAACTTGATAATGAAGAAAAAGAAATTTTTCTAAAAATCAGAAGTGCAAGGATTGACATTTGCGAATATGAAGAATTTGAAGCGGTTACAGAAGAGTCGCTTGATGATTATGTTCAGCTTATAACTTATATTAAGCAAGGCAAGGTATTATTTGAGGATGATGGTGTGATTATTAAAGTCCGCCGGGAAATTAAAAGTGAAAAAGGTGAGTTTCTTACAAATGAAATTAAATTATTGTTCGCAAGAAATGAGGCCCGTGAACGTGCATTCACGAAAAAAATCAAAATCAAAAAAGATGATAATGCCGCCCAAATCGATTATACTAGGGCTGCAATGGCTGCTAATTTAGCAAATGTGAATGTAAATGGAACTAGTGTAATTTTGACAGCTAGGAGTATTTTAAAAATGCACAAAAACGACTATTCCCTTTTAATGACTTGTTTCGAGTTTTTTCGTAACTAAAATAAAGGTTGTTGAACTTGGCGGCTATAAGTCAAGTGAAACGAAAAGTCGATATTATAGCATAATCGAATTATACAACTCGATTGAATCAGTAAGAGGCACCGTATTATTAAATTGGAAATGCACACCTAAACAAGTCGAAAAATTTGAATTTCAAAGTGATAATTACAGAGGTTTATTTTTCATTTATAACGAAATAATTATAGAAATCGCAGATTTCAACTCAAAGAAAAAGCCCTAATTATTGGGCTTTTTTTAAATAGCTAATAATGAGACCCTTTAGAGTAAAAACCGATATAGTGGCAGGCGATAAAGCCAGTAGGGTGTTTAAGACTATAAATGCTGCATCTCGAAGTATGTCGCGTGGCATAGTCCGTCAGGCTAAAATTGCATCAATTGCAATGAACAACTTCAATGCAAGGGTTAATCAAGTAGGCAGGAATATAGGCAAGAGACTAGGCGGACTAGGCAAATTGGGCTTAGGTATTGGATTTTTGGCTATTGCCACTACAATTATTGATGCAAATGTAGAATTAGACGCATCATTTGCAAGCTTATCAGCGATTACCGGGAAAACGGGATCAGAATTTGATGCTTTTAAAAGTCAGGTTGCAGCGGTTGGAAAAGCACAAAAACTGTTTTCCGGTGATGTAGCAAAAGGATTTGAAATAGTTGCCTCCGCAAAACCTGAATTATTGGCAAATGCAGATGCACTCGGAAGGGTAACTAATGCAGCGATTACATTAAGTAAGGCAAGTGGTGATGATTTGGCGAAAAGTTCATTAAGCCTGACCGGAGTAATGAATCAGTTTAATTTGGAAGCTTCGCAAGCTGAAAGGGTTATGAATGCATTAGCCGCAGGTTCGGTTTATGGTTCTGCAAATATTACCAATGTTGCTGCTTCTATGAAAAATTTTGGGGCCGTTGCATCGGGCGCTAATATCACAATGGAACAATCAGTCGCATTAGTTGAGGTTATGGGTTCAAAATCAATTTTTGCTGAAGAAGCCGGTACAAAATTAAGAGGTTCAATTTTAAAACTTCAACAAGCTGGAATAGGTTATGCAAGTGGGCAATTTAAAATCAATGATGCATTAGATGAAGCAAAATTAAAATTTGATAAATTAGGCACTTCGCAAAAAAAGGATGCATTTTTATTAAAAACATTTGGAGCTGAAAACATTACAACTGGTCAGATATTGCTTAAGAATATTGATAATTTTGAAAAAATGACTAAATCAGTAACCGGAACTTCAACCGCTACTGAGCAAATGAACATAAAATCAAACACTTTTCAAAATCGATTAAAGGAAATTGAGGCAGCCTTTAAAAATTCAATAACAGCAACTGAAGAACAAGGCAATCAAATGCAAGCATTAAAAGATATTATGGCTTTTGTTGCTGAAAATATGGATACGATAATTGCATCAGTAGTTATTGCTATAAAAGTTTTTGCAGCTTATAAGGTTGTAATGTTTAGTATGAATGCAGTTTTAAGTGTGCAATCAGCTTTACTGAAAAGTGCTTCTACTGCGATGAAAACAAGTTCAGTGGCTATGAAATCAATGAATAATGCCACTAAGATAGCCACGGTGGTTCAATGGGCATTTAATGCCTCTCTTTTGGCCAATCCAATAACCTGGATAATTGTAGGAATAGTCGCCTTAATTGCTGCAATTGCCGCTTTAATTATCTATTGGGAGGATATAGTAAAATGGGTAAAAGAATCTGATAATGTTTTTGCAAAAATAATAAGGACTGCAATTTTGCCGTTAATTATAGCGTTTAAAATAATAGGTGCCATAATTGATTGGGTTTCTGAAAAGTGGAATCAATTTGTTGTATATCTTGCAACTTCGGATGATACTTTTACTCGCACAGTGAAATCATTTGTTAGTGCGATGGGTCAAATAGGTGATTTGATAGTCAAATTTGTAGATTTTGCTATACAGCCAATGTTAGATGCATTCGACAAATTAGGGCAAGTGATTGACTTTTTTAGTGATCAAACTCAAAAAGAGTTGGGAGTTGATATTAACAAGAACTTAACATTTGAACAACGTGGAATAAAAAAACTTAACTCCGGAACAGCGCGGAAAATGATAAGTTCTAAAACTGAAATTGAAGTGACGAAGGATAAATCAAGTGACGAATTAATAAAATCTTTAAATCTTAATTCTACTGAGCTTGATAAAAATACGAAATCTAAAGATAAAGAATGGACTGGCAAATTTTCAACATCAATTTTAAAGGATGTTAATGTTCAGGATAGAACTTCCGAAGTGGTTCAAAAAGAACTAACTAATTCAAGCGTTTTAAAAGATATTTCAAACACTTCAACTAATACTGTTCAAAAAGAACTGGCAATATCTGCCATGAATGGTGAAATTAATAATTCAAATATTCAAAATGAAATTGTTAATAATGCAGGCCCTAGCGAAGTAATGACAAAAACAAGTTCGTCAAAAAAGAAAAATAATAATACTGTTAACGGAAATATTACTATTAATGTAGTTGACAAAACCGGAGGTAAATTTGGACTTGATGTTGAGAGTACCGGGGTTAATTTAGTAACAACTGGAAACTCTTAAATGGTTGATAATAAGATAGTTGCAAACATTATGTTGCAAGGAAAACAAGTTAAATGAAAAATTTAAAATTAGTTGACACTTTAGATGGTGGTTATTTTGTTTTTGCACGAAATGATTATATTTTGGATGATGGAATTTACAGTGAATTATATTGCGCTTTATTTTCCACAAAATCAGCTAGTTGGCTAGGTGATAAAGCTTTTGGTATTAATGATGTAAAAGTTGCTTCGCGAACAGAAAATGCATTAAGCACTTATAATTCAAACACACCGACTAATATAAGTTTAATTAAAAAAGCTGTTAAAGATGATACTGATAGGTTTATGCAAAAAAATCCTAATGTCATAATTAAGGATATTGCAATAATAGTATTTTCAAGAGGTGCCATTGAGATAAAAATTGAAATAGAGGGAAATAATGATGCATACAATTTTATTTATGCAAAAACTAAAGAAAGTTTAGAAAACATACCTTATAAAGTGTATTAAAATGACATACAGTGATATATATAATTCAATATTAACCGATTGGTGCAATAAGCTTGATATTCCGGTTGCTGATGCAGGTTACGATATTATTGTAATGTCGAAAGTTTTTGCATTGGGATTATATACAATTGTGAAAATTATTGATGGAATAAAAAATAATATTTGGGTAGGTTCGATGCAAGCTGATAAATTATTAGAAATTGGTCAAGATAAAATTGGCCGTGGGTTATTTCAAGCAATAAAAGGCGAATATAATTGCTCAACAATAGCAAAGGGATCGGGTGATATTCCTTTAGGTTCAATTTTCACTATTGAAATAAATGGGGTGATTTATTCATACGAAAGCACTCAATTAGTTGCAGGAGGTGACATTATTCCAATAAGGGCGTTAATTGCCGGGACGGCTGGTAAATTAGTTGTTACTGATGAATTAACATCAAAACAGAATTTAACGTATGCAGAAAATACAATTACAGTAACCGCAATTACAGAAGAATCTGTTGATACCGAAACAATAGAACATTATAGGTCTGTCGTTGTGGCTTATGAAACCCTTCGATTAGGTAACGGAAATGCTAGTGATTACGTTGTATGGGTGTCAGATGTAAATGGACTTCGGACTTCATACCCCTATACGGCAGATGGCGAAGCAGGTAAGGCTGTAATATATTGTGAATCAACCGATAGCGAGGTCTTAATTCCTAGCGCTGGTTTGATTGATAATGCAATTGATGCGATTAAGTATGATATTAACGGCAAAAGCCAACCTCCTGTTGAATTTTTTGAATTTGTAAATACTACTTATGTTTTGCCGGTTCAAATTTCTGGAATTAAAATACAGGTCGAAAATGGAGATTCGGGACAGTTAACCAGCATTGAAAGCTTAATTAGGGCTTATTTATTGATTAAAAGACCATTTTTACACACAGTAAATAAATTAATAACGGTAAGTGATGGTTATAACACATTTGAAAACACAGTTGCATTAGTTGATATAGTTCAATTGCTTGCAAATTCGGATATAACATTTGATAGTATTGTTTTGCAAGTTGATATATTAAGTACGACAGGATATGCTGTATTTAGTAAATATGTAGTAGGTTATAGGGGCGGTTCAACTTATCCACCTGAGTTATTACCATCAAACGATCCGGCATTGGCATTATATTATGGCGAATGCCCACGTTTAGAATTAGTAGAATTTATATAATGAGTTGGTATAATTTTATAGAAAAAATAAAGCCTGACGGCAAGGCGTTTAGAAGTATTTTAAATACAAAAATACTTTTTGAGGTTTTGGCCAATGCTTTTCAATTAGTTATTGATTATGCCAAATTAATTATAAACGATCAGGTTTGGTATGTGAATGATAATTTTGATCCTGAGCCTTGGGAGGCAAGGTATGGAATTATACCTCCTGAGCTTTCAACACTTGGTGAACGTAGAGAAGTAGTAAAATCATATATGCTTTATCCGCAATCATCTAATAGATTATCAAGAGATTATATACATGATCAATTAGTAAGTGCAGGATTTACGGATATATTAGTAGAATATAATTCGAGTGGTGCAAATGATGGATTTTTAAGGGCCAATGATTTTGGTGATGAAAAAATATCATTTGCATTAGGTTCACTAACTTATAATTCTTTCATTGTATCAGGATCGGTAACGGGTGTTTATTATGCAGAAGTTATACGCTTAGTTCTTGGATTAAAACCTTTGCAAGTAGCTGTTTATGATTTAATATCTGTAGCACAAGCATTTGCATATGATGAAACTTTGACATTAGCATTAGATGATGATAACGCATTGGCAATAACAATTTTATAATTATGATAATACAAACTCCAATAGTAGCAGTTAAAATCGATAAATTATCGACTACTCAGGAAAATTTAATTAAAAATTCTTTAGATATAGGAAAATTTAATGTTTTGTTGGCATCCACCAAAACAACCACTAACCATGCAATTAACGTCCAGACATTACAAGATGGATTTGTTTATTTTGTAAAAAATGATGATATAATTGAGCCAGGTGATACTATTTCAGATATTGATACAAATTCGTTTGATGTAGTTTTGATAGGTTCTAATTACATTCCTTCAGGTTGGTATTATTCGGTTAATATTGATGGTAGTAATGCGGTGGTGGGGAGGTTTGTTGAGTTTAATGATATTGGAGGTGATTTTTTGAGTAAGTGGGGAAGTACCGGAACAGGTGATGGTCAGTTTAATGCTTCATATGGAATTACAGTAAATGAAAATAATATTTTTGTTACTGATCATGGAAATCACAGAGTTCAGATATTTGATTTAAATGGTAATTTTGTTTCTGAATTTGGGAGTGTTGGCAGTGGTGATGGTCAGTTTAGTAACCCACATGGAATTACAGTAAATGAAAATAATATTTTTGTTGCTGATTATGGAAATAATAGAGTTCAGATATTTGATTTAGTTGGAACTTTTGTTTCAAAATTTGGAAGTGTAGGAAGTGCAGATGGTCAGTTTAATGGAGGTGTTGGAATTGCGATTAATTCCACTAATATTTTTATAACTGATTTGGGAAATGACCGAGTTCAGAAATTTGATTTAGTTGGCAATTTTGTTTCAAAATTTGGAAGTTATGGAAGTGGGGATGGTCAGTTTTATGCTCCATATGGAATTACAGTAAATGAAAATAATATTTTTGTTACTGATAGTTCAAATGACCGAGTTCAGAAATTTGATTTAGTTGGCAATTTTGTTTCAAAATTTGGAAGTTATGGAAGTGGGGATGGTCAGTTTAATGCTCCATATGGAATTACAGTAAATGAAAATAATATTTTTGTTACTGATAGTTCAAATGACCGAGTTCAGAAATTTGATTTAGTTGGCAATTTTGTTTCAAAATTTGGAAGTGCTGGAAGTGGGGATGGGGAGTTTAATGCTCCATATGGAATTACAGTAAATGAAAATAATATTTTTGTTACTGATTTTGCTAATAATAACGTTCAAAAATTCATATAAATGTCAATACCCACCCCTTCAATTGCGATAAAATTCGCTGATTTAACATTAATACAAAAACGTAAAATACAAAACGATTTTGGCGTTGGTGATGAAAGTAAGAGATATGCATCCACCAAAACAACCACTAACCATGCAATTAACGTCCAGACATTACAAGATGGATTTGTTTATTTTGTAAAAAATGATGATATAATTGAGCCAGGTGATACTATTTCAGATATTGATACAAATTCGTTTGATGTACAATTGATAGGTTCTAATTACATTCCTTCAGGTTGGTATTATTCGGTTAATATTGAGGGTGGTGATGCAATAGTAGGGAGGTTTATAAAAGTTGATGGTACTGGTGATAATATTAGTGGCAATTTTATTTCTAAATTTGGGAGTGTTGGAAGTGGGGATGGTCAGTTTGATAAACCAAGAATGATTGCAGTAAATGCAGCTAATATTTTTGTTGCTGATACAGGAAATAACCGAGTTCAGATATTTGACTTAAATGGTAATTTTGTTTCAAAATTTGGAGTGTTTGGAAGTGCGGACGGGGAGTTTAATTTTCCAATTGGAATTACAATAAATGACACTAATATTTTTGTTGTTGACGCAGGAAATCACAGAGTTCAGATATTTGATTTAGTTGGAACTTTTGTTTCAAAATTTGGGAGTGATGGTAATGGAGATGGTCAGTTTAATGGAGGTATTGGAATTGCCGTTAATTCCAATAATATTTTTACAACTGAAATAGGAACTAGAAGAGTTCAAATATTTGATTTAAATGGTAATTTTGTTTCAAAATTTGGAAGTTATGGGACGGGTGATGGTGAATTTAATGAACCATCAGGGATTGTAGTTAATGAAACTAATATTTTTGTAACTGAAATAGTAAATGACCGAGTTCAAATATTTGATTTAGTTGGCAATTTTGTTTCAAAATTTGGGAGTGCTGGAAGTGGGGATGGGGAGTTTGATGCTCCGCACGATATATCAATTAATGCATCTAATATTTTTGTTGTTGACGTAGGAAATCACAGAGTTCAGATATTTGATATAAACGGCGTTTTTATTTCTAAATTTGGGAGTTTAGGAACGGGTGATGGTCAGTTTAATCAGCCCAGAGGGATTGTTGTTAATGAAACTAATATTTTTACAACAGAATATGTTAATAATCGTGTACAAAAATTCATATAATTATGATAGAACCAAATAAATTATATCTAACAAAACCGCACACAAGTGCGAATATCGGGCAAACAGCACGAATTGAATTAAAAGGAACGGTAAGTTTAACAGTTTACGGAAGTGAATTGGAACCAGCATTATTACTTACAGTTGCAGATTTAACCCCTGTGTCAGATCCTTTAACAGAAGATTTTTACTATGCTTTTGACACATTGCCGAAATATATTGCTTTTATTGGCACGTCTGATAGAATAAATGTAGCTGGTTACGATTTAACTTATATAAAAGACATATCGATATGACACTAGTAAAAGGAACAGGATTAGTTAAAGCTTATGGAGCTGGAGGTAATGGTGAATTTGAAGATAGCTTACAAACATCGGTTGGGGCACAAGTAATATTTAGTGCCTTATTTAGAATTAATCGAGTCTATGTTGATCAAATAATACAAACAACTGGATATACAGGAGGTGGAACAACATCCATTACTTTTGCAGTGGCTCCGGGCGATGGTTCAGAAATTTATTTAACAAATTAATTTTAAATTATGAAAAAATTATTATTTATCTTAGTATTAATCCTAACTTTTAATTTGGCATTTGGGCAAACAACAGTTGGGATATTCAAGTTACCAGATGCCACAACGCAATTTGGCAAAATTAAACCGATAGGCACAATTGTTTATGATGAAAGTGCAAAAAAGTTTTATAGATTAACTGAAAAAGGTTTAGCCACTTCGACATTAAGCACTGTTACCAAAGAACTATCTGAGGCACTACCATATTATTCAAATGGTGATTCGCTCATATTGACCGATTTATCTGGGGTGGATTCCGTGTATATTTTTGATGATGGGGACACTACTAGGCTTGAGAGTTTGAATCCAATAAAGATTGGTGAAAATTTGATTGTAAATGAACAGCTTGAACTTATTGGTAATTTCAAGCTGCCGATAACAACATCATCATCAATAGGGGTGATTTATAAGGAATCTAATAGATTTATACATAATTTTTCACACCCTACAGGGGGTACTGCGATACCAGTAGGGCATAATACTTTTTTTGGAGTGAACGCAGGGAACTTCACTATGGGGAGTACTGCGACAAACACATCAGATGCGAGTTGCAATATTGCAATTGGGACTAGTGCCTTTTTTTCTAATACGACTGGTTATCGAAACATTGCCAATGGTTATACTGCTCTTTATTCTAATACAACTGGTTATCAAAATATTGCCAATGGTTATACTGCTCTTTATTTTAATACAACTGGTTATCGAAACACTGCCAATGGTTCTTATGCTCTTTGTTCCAATACAACTGGTTATCAAAATACTGCCAATGGTTATGCTGCTGGTCGCTACATCGCAAATGGTACTTCCCCAAATGAAACTACAAATAGTTCAGTTTATATTGGATATAACACAAAAGCCTCTGCGGATGGCGTCACAAATGAAAATGTTTTTGGATATGGTGCGACTGGTATTGGTTCAAACAGTGTTGTTTTGGGTGATGATAATGTTGTAACTACTCTTTTGAAAGGTAATGTTGGAATAGGAACAAATAATCCATCTGAATTATTGGATATTAATGGAAATTTGATAGTCCTTGACACCGCGAAAATAAGCACCATTTCCGCAACTGAATTGATAATTGAAGCAGATAGCGTAAAGGTTTCGGGTAATTTTACAAGCGATCCGATGCTTTCATGTTATGAGTTTAAGGATTCATCTTTACTTTTAGATTTGACAGTTAACATTTGGAAGCGAGTTACAAATCCAACAAAAACATTATTTACTTCGAATGTAGCTGAGGACTTTGTAAATGCAGGAGATACCATAGTGGCAACTGATTATTGCAGATATGCATCAGTGTTTTATTCATTGTCCGCAACCTTCTCCGATAATGATGTTTTTAAAATTTCCGTATTAAAAAATGGAACTATTCAAATTGACGGATCTACTTTTTCAGGCAAAGGGACAACATCCACTATTACAGGTAAATGTACACCTCCAATTTCAATAGATGATTATTTTGAATTGCAAATTGTAAATACAACGGATAATGATGATGTAACAGTAATTTCTGGTGCTATGATAATTATAAAGCAATTTTAATTTAAAATTATATAACATGAAAAAGTTAAGTGAAATTTACATGTATGTTTTAGGAGGATTAATTGTTATTGGATTTTTCCTATTGTTGTTATCATTAGTAAAATTTGAAGTTCCACCAGAAAACAAAGATATACTAAATATCGTTGTAGGCGCCTTAATTGGATGCTTTACTTCAGTGGTTGGATATTTTTTTGGTAGCTCAAAAGGAAGTAAAGAGAAAACACAAATTATTGCCGATTCTAAGAATAAGGATAACTATTTTGGAAATGAAACGGTAGGATAATAAAAATAGGGGGTAACAAATTTAACACTAACATCATTAATATATATAAATATGCCAGATTTACCGATCAAACCACCAAATAAGCGAGTTGCTGAATTAATGACAGAATTGACAGAGGAAACTTTTGAGAAGTTTAAACATGAAAAGAATTTTGACAGGGCTAGGAACAGAATGATTACTTTTCTGATAGAAGAATTGGCCAATGCTAAATGCAAAATTGAACTTTATGAAAATTCTGAGTAATAAAATTGTAGCTTTTTTAGTTTTGGTGTTTGTTGTTTTTACGGAGTATTTTCACCTTTTATTTGAAGGTGTCATACATAGCTATTATACAAGAAATGGTGTAAAAACTGTCATTTATTTAAGTGATATGATATATTATTTTATAAATGAAAGTTTCACATTATTGCTTGTATTTATAGCTTATACAAAAATAGGGACTTGCAACGCTTCTAAATCTATTATGACAGGAGTTTGCTTGTGGTATTTGATTGAATGGGTTGAAATAGCCTTGCAATTGGCAAAGATAAATGATTCACGCTTATTTATTAATGACGGCTCATGGTTACAGTTATTCACTTGTTTGACAATATCATTTTTAGTTTTATTCTGGAACAAAAAATCACCATCTTAGGAGGTATATTTTTAGGCCTTGCCGTTTATTCGTATTTTTACAGAAAGTTAATAAACCGATCAAAAAATCTAACCAAATCCACTAAAGAAATAAATAAAATAATGATTAAAATTAACGAAGTGGAAGAAAAAAAGAGCGAAGTTCAATTAATACTAGACACTGTGGCGGGGTTTAGTAAGGAAATAAGAGGTTTCGAAAAAGGCGTTGTTGATACGATGCGAAATGAAATGAAAGATTTAAGATTTGAATTAAAAGAATACTTCACAAAAGAAATAAATCGAACTAATGAAGATGTTCAGGAATTAAAAGGAAGTGTTGAAGATATTAAAAAAGAATTCAATACTGAAAAGCTTATTGTGGATCGATTAAAAAGTAAAATTGGGTTAATTGTAGGCGTTGCGGTTTCTATTTCAACTATAATATTAGGCATTATTCAACATTTTGTATTGAAGGCACTTGGATAAACTTTTAGTTGTTTTATTGTAAGTTTGATTTGGGTGTGGAGTTCTGCACCCATTTTTTTGTTAGTATTGTTTTTTATTATATCTTTGTCATGATTTAACGTGAAAATTTAAAAAACTGTTCCATATTGAACTTTTTTTTAATTAAACAACTCAAAACAGCCTGGCCCGTAAAGTTTCGGCTGTTTTTTTTATCCCCTCCTTTTCATAGCCCTCTCAACCTGAATTATTGCCTCCTTTTTGAAAGTTTCTTCCATAATGGCAATCATTGAACGCCTTGCAGCTAAATTTAGAAAAGGTTTCTTTTTTTGTAGTTTAACTTGTCCGCCTTTAATATAGGATGCAATAGGCTGTAATTTTATGTTTAAAAATCCCTTCCGTTTGCCGGCATTAAATCTGGTCATTGATTTGACCAGGTGCAAAGTTCCACGGTTTGAATTTTTAAGTAAAAAAGGCGCATTTCTTTTTTTTGCCCGGCCAACTGTTCTAAAATAAACTGATGGATTAAAACCATTTTGTTCTGCATAATCATAAACCTCTGGTTTTTTGCTTATTACATCAATTATAGCCGCTGTTTGTGGTTTTGTGCCTAAGGGGTTAATCGAACGATTTATATTTTCGGCAGTTTGTTGATGTCCTACCTGCTCGGTTGCTTTGTCGTGTGCTTTATTTGCCTGGGTTATTCCAACAGAAGCTTTCAATCGGTTGATGTTGTAGTTGAATTCCTTAGCTGTATGAGTTTGATATGCTGAATTTGCCTTAAAAAAGTTTTTTCTTTTTATATCAAACATTTCATTGGTTGTTTGTGCCAAATATTTAGTTTTGGCTTTTCTGGCAACTTCATTTAAAGAATATTGTACAGCAAATGGCAAAGCCACATCATTTATTTTTTGAAGTGATAAAGTCAAGTCGATTAATTCATCGGTTGTTATGTAGAAGGGTTTTGCCATATTTTAACTCATTTTCCTTGCGATATACCGTATAATTGTACATCAAAAATATTCTATGCGACTCTAAGCGACATACAACGCTCTATATATCAGTGTATTAGGTGTTATTAGTTGTTTTAAGTTGTTTCTTTAGCAGCTTTTGTTTATAACCTCCTGATTATCAATCTATTACAAAGGAACAGTTTTAATTCCAGCCGCCGCCTGCGTAGCTGCCTCACTAACAAATGCAGTTCGTGAAGTTGCACCTACATTGTAAGAAAAGCTATTCATATTAAACAATGCAATATTATAACTAGACACCGGAACATTTTTTACAGCTTCGGCTTGTTGCTTGAACAAATTTAATTTATTGTTCAAATTTTGTGATACTAATTGATTTGGTAATGAAATAATATTTTTAATTGAATTCATTACTCTTTTGCTGTCAATTATTGCGCTTGTAATTGCCGAATTAAAATCATTAAATGCTGATACAATAGCACTATTTTGAATAGATGAATATATGCCGGCCAATGCATTTGCAAAATTACCAATCACATTTAAATCCGGAACTGATAAGTTAACATCAAAATTACCAGTGGTTTCAGTATCGATTCCATCATTAGCATCTTCGTTTTCGATTTCAACGTCTCTTTTTTCAACTGGGTTATCTTCTGTATGTTCTTGAAAAGTGAATGAACATGATATATCACCTCCGCTAGATGTACCACATGCCATATCACCTATTATTGCACCTTTAATTGCACCAAATAATTCATGCTCGATTATAATATGGGTTAATTTACCATAAGTTTGATGTTCGGCAGCATCATCTTCATTTGTGACAAATTTCTTCATGCTTTCTTTAAACCCCACAAGCAGGGTCAAATGAATTGAAAAAGTCATTGTAAATTTATCACTAGAACTTGAATTTTGATATAATTTTGAACCTATAAAATCAGGATAGTCTAATGCAACTGTTCCTGTGCTAAATGATAGTGATTCAGCATTTTGCTTATATTTTACGTTCCATTCTTTTCCGTCAACTGTGATTATGTTCATCTGATTTATTTTTTTTAATTCGCTTTTACCTTCGTTTGACCTGCAACCTTAATTTCAACCTTAAACGCAACTGGATAAGGCGTAGGTGGTGAACCTGGTATTTGTGGAGTTGCATTAATTGTTGCCGTTAAATCACCTTCTAATAATACCAATGTTCCATCTGCCTTAACTTTTGTTGCACCTGATATAAATGAAGCTGGATAAGGCCCCGGGTCTGGTATTGTTGCCCCGGCTGATGGGCAAGTAATATTTGATACAGTTATTTGATATCCATCCTTTAACATGCCTTTGCTTTCTGCCTTACAAGTAGTTGACGGTGTGCCAATTGGCGTTATGGTGCATACAACCAGAGGATCATCTTGCAACAAAGTTGCCCCGTCAACTGCAATTAAAATTCCCATTTAGTCTACTGTTAAGTTACCGCTATTTACGTCTAATTGAGTTGAGTCAACAACTACGTTTCCATCAGAAGTTAAATTTATGTCACCTGTGGCCGTAATATTAGCATCACCATCAATTGTTAGTGATATTCCAGTACTTTCAATCTCAATATCACCTGTATTTCTTAACACAATTTTACTTTTTATTTCACTTCCATCTTCTGAGGTCGAAAAAATAGCATTTTCGCCCGGCTCCAAATCATCGATTTTTAATAAGTTCAAAAATCCGATTACAAATTTATCATCTTTATTTTTTGAATCAATTGTGAGGCCCCGACTATCCACAGGAACATTAAAATCACTTCCAAAAGAAGAAATAGAAAAATATTTCCTTTGGTCATTTTCACCAAGGCAATTAATTATAAATTGCCTGAAATCACCTGATATGTCGGTATCTTTTGTTTTTCCGAGGGTTGTGGTCATATTTTACCTTTCATATAATTGACTATCCACAAGCCCAATATTGCAAGCCTCACCTCCTGCATTGTACGAATAGTCTATTTGATTAATAATTAATTTACTGTCTCCAATTGTAACAAAATCACCGATGTTACAAAAGAAATTAGAAAAACTTAAGCTCTGACTAATTGCTTTCAATGAATCTGATCGCATTCCCTCCGCTTTCTTTTCAATTGTATTGATGCCTCCGCTATCTTGTATTTTAGTTATATTTCTTCTTTGGTCTATATTTGAAAATCTTGCAATTGCCTGTATATCAAGGTCTTGCCCCACAGGAGCTTGTCCTAATGCAATATAATTGTAAAAAAATTCTTTTAGATTAAAGCTTTTATTATTGGTCAAATATCTAGGCAATATAATTTCTGATTGTTCAATATTTTTTGTTACAATTAATTGACCAAAAGAATCATTTGTTAATATTAAACCTACCTGGGTAACCAGTTCATTTATTATTTGAGCGGATGGTTTTGCCAATCCCAAATCAGATAATTTGTACTGCCCATCTGCCTCACTGCTTGTTGATTGATCAAATAATACGGTAACTTCAAAATAACCGCAAATATACTCAACTATATCTTTCAAGGTGCTATTTTCTAATTGTAATGGATAGGCATCGGTTGGCAGCGTACATTCTGATAATATATGTGTCAATGATTCACATTTATATTCAAATGGTGTCGGTGGGGTTGTTTTCGGAATAGTTTTATCAATAATTTCACCTGTAAAAATCAAAATATCATCTCTATAAGCCTCAACTAACAGGTAATCAAAAGTTTCGTAGTCAATAAATGAATTGAATGAGATACTCCCAGCAATTGTATCGATTTGAGCCGAATAGCTGAAACTATCAAAGAATTTTAATTTTTTGCCGTCTATTTTGAGTTCTATTTTGCTCATTTATAATAAATTACTTCAATTCCCTTTTTAATTATTGGATCATTAGGGTCAATGTCCGTTCTATCATATGCCAAAAAATCATTTGCAATTATCAACTTATCAATATTTTCATCAGTAACAATATTATATAGCAGGAAACAAAGATTTAACAGCGTTGTATCAGAAATAGTTTTGTAAACAAATTCATTTAAACTGTTCTTTTTTATTTCTTCTAATTCCTGAATTGCCGAATAATTGGCTTTTTCGGTATTTTTTACTAATGTGTCAGAAGTTACATACTCTTTTTGATTCGCATCGGTAAAAGATATTGAATCATTATAAGCAATGAAATCTTCAAACATCTGGGCCAACACCCCTATTTGATAATTAAGTTCTGTTACTGTTTGCATATACAAAGATAGTTAATGTAGTGTTAATTGTGAAATAATGTGTTTTATTACTTCAATTGTCTCTCAACTTAATTATTTGCCTATCCCGTTTATTGTTAAATCCTATCACAATAGTGGTTGTAAATATAGCCAACACACTTCCAGATATCATATGTCTTTTATTTTCAATTGAATATCCACGATTAGATCCAATAGCATAATTTGTTAATACCGAAGCAATACTGGCAAATGTTAGGCAATAACCTTTTGAAATATTTGTTGTCCTAAAAAACAATTCATAAGTAGAAAAATACGCAATGCTTCCATACACGTACCCATCAAATATTATCGGGGGAACTTCGTCGTTTTGAGCACTAATATTAGTGGCCAAAAATAATAAAATTAAAAATGTTATTTTTTTCATGATTTAAAATTTAATGGTTTTATTAGTGAATTGGTTTTCTACAAATGCAAGTTGTTCGTGCATTATTTCAATAACTGATAATATATCATTTATCATTATGCAAGTTACAAATTCTTTCAATGTATCTAAGCAACTGGTCATAATGTATAGGCCTCCATTTTTAATAACCAATTTGCCCCAATTTAATTGATTTTCAATATGGTCTTTTGGCCAGACACTTCCAGGGGCTTTCAATTCGATTCCCACTACCTCCCCATAACAGGGTTGTATTAAAATTAGATCGGAGACGTTCTTTTTCATGCCCATGGATTTACGATATGTACCATGAACTTGATTTTTTGGATTGTTGTTCACCTCAAAAATAAGGTCGTTATATTCGGGCCATGTTTGACCAAACCACATTATAAAGTTGTGTTGGAGTTTGTCTTCTTTCATTTCAATTTATCTTTACGTTTTTTAATCCTCCATTCCCAATAATCCTTATACATATTTATAATCTTACCTGCTAATAAAAAACAGATGTAAAACAGCACTATATCTGGAATGTTTATTGTTATGTTTATAACTTCTCGCATATAAAAAATATTATCTTATTACTTTTCTTAAAGGCTTTCCAAATTTCATCCCTGGACAAATCTTGCCCAGTTGCTAAAAGCATCAATAGTGAGGGCATATGTTCAGTTTTCATAATAGTGACCCACTGAACTACTTTGTACTTAACACCTTCACTTTCAATTTCCTTATAATCAGAAACCGGGTCTTTCATCCGCTCAGACGGCACGGCTATTAATATATAGCCGTGCTCTGGCAGTTTTGGAACTTGTAGGATCATTAGAACGGTAAATCATCTGATTCGGGAGTGAAAACATTTTCTGAAGCTGCGCCTGTGTTATCATCACTATTATTTCCTTTTGACCAATCAACTACGTTCCCCAAAATTGGAAGCTTATTAAATGCTTCTTTTTGTGCATCAGTAGTTTCTTTCCATTTAATATTCCCTTTTTGAGATATAAACCCATCTTGTCCATGTTCATCCCTTTCTTCATGCATTACTATTTGTATTGACATGTATATGGGTATTGCACCATCTTTTTCTTTGCCCAATACAAAATAATTTTGTTCGATTGGAATAAAAAGACCTTTTACTTTATTGCCGCTTTTCCCTTTTACTTCCATTGCTACATGAATAAGTTTAGTCAATGCCAAACTTCCTGATAATGTTTTTTTTGCCATTTTTTATTTATTTAGTTAAAATTTATATCAATAACCTCTAAAGTATTCTTCGACCCTTCCCTTTTACATTAAGTGCAATACCTCACTCTTTTAGTTGATTGGCGGAAGTGCCAAAGCGGAGGTTATTTTTCTATTTAGGAAATTGTTTATATTCTTTACCATCAATTTCGCATCCGGCTAGTTTTTTACCTGCCCTAATCATTTGTTGACCATCTGTATAATCAATTGATTTTTCACGATATAACCTACCTTTTTCACCGGGCCACCACTCCCCCCACTGCTTGAAAAAAAACGGAGTCTTAAACATATCACATTGATCCTTTAAATTTCTTACCCAGTCAGGGTGCATAGGCCGCGCATTATGTCCGCTTTCGCCTCCGCATATTACCCAGTCTAATGAACCTTGATTATTTCCGTTTAACCATGATTGAAATTTTTTAAAAGCGACTTGATTTAAATCAACATTTGAAAGCATAGGCTCAACACTCACAAACCTAACTTTTGCAGGAATTTCAAGTAAAATAGGTATTCGTTTGTTGGCTTGTTCTTGATTTTCAACGGTTACACCAAACCAAATATTATCAGGCAATTCCCAATTATGAATAATTCCGGGTTGTTTTCGTTTCCATTGTATGAATTCCAAAGCGCGGTCAGGCCGTTTTGTTAATACCTGGTAAGTATGTCTATTGCAATATTGCATTGTATTGAAAACTTCATTTATCTGCTCAAATGTAAGGTTTCCATGAAAAGTATCTGACATGGAATTAACAAAAACCTTTGATGGTTTTTTCCATTTGGTTGGTTCCGTAAGTGCTTGCAACCATAATTGCACTTCGCTGAAATCGTTTTGATATTTTTCTATACCCATGGCTCTTAATCGTTTATGCATTTTCTTAGCATAGCAATTTTTACAACCTTCCGATATTTGCGTGCATCCTTGATTAGGACACCATGTCCGATCTGTCCATTCTATTTTACTCATAGCTCCTCCGCTTTTGGGTACAACAATTCTTTTAATTTTAAAATCAATTTATGTTTCTGTATTCCTGCATCAACTCTTGTTTTTGTGCTTAATTTAGTTGATTGTTGGATTGATTTGTAAGTTTCTATTTGTGTTCGTAGGTGGGTTGATTGGGTGTTTTTCATAATGTAGCCTCCAAATCTTTAAGCGCGATTAAACAACCATGTTGATATAATTCATCAAAATAATTAATAGATTTGGTTTGACCTAATTCTTCTGATTTTTTAAATACTCTTATTACGTAGTGTTCATCATCATGAATTAAAGAGGCAAACCGATAATTATTTGCTTCTAAATGATTAATTATAGCATCTATCTTTAGCTTAAAATGTTCTAAGTCAGAATCATAATTATTTTGTAAACTTATAATTCTGCTAATAATTGGAACATAGTCTGCTTTGGGCTTAGTTGCCTCAATAAGATAATTGCAATAATATTGACCATTATACAAAGTGTACCCATATGCCTTGCAAAAAATATCCATAACCTTGGGGGCTATTTCTGTTAATTGTTTATGAAATTTTGTTTCCATAAGATTATAATTTATCAATTATATTTTCAATAAGCCATTTTAAACCAGGCTTTTTCCATTTACTGTCTTTTCGAATAAGCAAATTATTTGCTTTTGGGAAAAAATCAATTATTCCATATCCTAAAACCTCAAATGTAATAGAACCATTTTCACGCTCAGTTACTTCAAATTCCATTTTTAAAATAGGTAACCATATTTGTTTGAAGTTTTGGAGACGGTCGGAACGGTATTTTTTTTGTGAGTCGTACATTATTTTTTAAATTTTTTCCTTATCCAAATCACAACACATACAATCAAAATGAAGATGATTACTTTTTGGAAGTTTACGTATATGGTTATTGCTAGTAGGGTTTTCATTGTTGTTTTTTTCTTTCGTTAAATTGTATTAGTTTTTTATTGATTTAAGCTTAATTTCTTCTTTATGCTGAAATAAATTATTTTCGTTTTTACGTAAAGCCAGTACTTCCATTTCCTTACTCACATTTTTAACCATATTTGCAAATTTATTAGCCATTTCAGGCTCAGTACCTTTGCTAAATAACAAATCAAGTATAGATACCCTGATTGCTTCATTTACATCTAATATGCTTAATTTGTCAGACATTGACAATTTCATCAATTTGGTGAAATTGTGCCCGGCATGGGTAGTAAGATATTTTTTAATTTCTTCATCAACTTTTGATTTATTCCAACCAATGATGTTTGCACGGTATTTTGCAAATTCAGCAAAAACATATTTACTAATCGGATTGTTTTTTATAAATGAATCTTTATGCATGTTTAAAGCTTTCTTTTGATTTTCAATATACTTGAAAAAGTTAATATACTCATAAGCTAAAGCCGCTTCTTTCGGTGTGATATATTCTAAATTTTCACGCTTTTTGCCTTCATTTATTAACCACCTTCTTAACTCCTTGCCTTTTTTGTTTCGTTCTAGTAAACATATTTCTTTTGCGGCATCTAATGTGAATCGATATTGCATTTTTGGTCTACCACCTGTACTTTGTAACAAAATTGTAACAAAGTCTTTTTCTTTAGTTAAGTCGGCATCAAACAGCCTTCTTTTTAACCAAACTTCATATTTTTTAGTTTTACTTTCAACAACTTTGTGTATTTCTTCACCAAAAACAAACCCATCTTTATTTATTACAAGCATACTTTATATCTTACATTAAACCCAAAGATAATACTTTATATTGTGTTGTGCAAATAAAAGTTTCATTCACTTCATAAACCCAACCGCCTTATCAACAGTTGCACTCGACCATTTAAATTGTTTCCCAAATTCCCTAATACCCTTTTCACCATTTCGATACCATAATTGCCTCCACAACCAAGCCATTTGATGGCCCTTTATTTTTCGATAATCATGTAATTCCTGAAAAGACATATCCTTAAGTCGTTTAGTTTTAATTGATCGTTTCATTTGTTGGTCAAATATAATTAAGTCAATATCAATTTCTTTGTGTTCTTTGTCAGGGTAGATAAAACCACAAAAAGGACATATTTTGTAAGCTGCTAAAATTGGCCGTCTACAACCCGGCTTGTCAGTAATTGGCTTGCCTTTGTTATCGATTCCACATTCCTTAACTGGCGGCAAACCTTCGCCTTCGAACTGTTCGTGCCATAAACACCATAATCTATCTTCTGTATAATGTCCTAATCTTTCAGCATTTCCACCAAAATCAAAAATATTAAAGTGGGTTTTAAAATCAAATGGCCGTGAGCCCCTGCCTAACATTTGCAGCCATAAAGTTGTTGATAATGTGGCGCGTAACACAATTACAGTCACTAAGCTAGGTTCATCATATCCCGTTGTGGCTATCCCGGCATTAATCAAAATCTTAAATTTATCATTTCTAAAATCTGTAAATATTTCTTTTCGTGGGCCGGTTAAATGCTTATTTTCTTGTAATAAATCATAAACTTTTTTTCTTTCTTCATATTGGGCCATTTTTCCGGGATTGTCATTTTCCGGTATTTTTGGTTTTGCCAAATCCGAAACTATAAATTTTGCAGCAATTCCATTTTTATTAAATTCAATGGCTGTTCTTATACAGTGCTCAATATTTATACAGAAACAAATTGTTTTTGTATCAGGAACATGTTTTTGATATGCTTTTATTGCTCCTGAGTAGGTTTTTGGATTGTTGAATTTTTTGAAAAGGGAACTTTCCTTATAATCACCTTTGATATAATCAAACTCAACATCAGACAGGTCGGGGGCGCCAAAACCATAATAATCATCATTGACAAGATATTCTTGATTTATTAGTTCACGAACTGATATGGTTTCAATTATTGTTTCGTAATCTAATGCTAATTGGCGTTGTTTTCCTGTTCTGCGAGGAGTTGCCGTGAATCCGATTACATGTTTTTTGTCAAATAATCCGCTTTCAAATATATAATTGAACTCTTGTTTATGGCATTCATCAATTATTAATAAATCAATACTTTGCAAAAATTTAATCCAATAATCAAGCTCAACCCTTCGCCTTAATGTTTGAGACATTGCCACATAACAATTAAACGATTGATTAATGATTTTTGAACCAGCTATTATATAACTTGATTCTAATCCAATTCTTTTCAAAGAACCTCCTGCTTGCTGCAATAGTTCAGCCCTATCGGTTAATATTAGTACTTTTTTATTTTTTTTGGTTACTAGTTTTGAAATTAAAGTAAAAATAAATGTTTTTCCAGAACCAGTAGGTGCTTGCAATATTGGGTGTACTCCGCCCTTTTCAAAAAAAGAATAAATATCTTTTATTGCTTTTATTTGATAGTCTCTACTGCCTAATGTTTGTAGATAAGTTTCTAAAACCATTTAAAATCAATTTTACATCCATCTTTTTTAAGCAAGTTGCACAATTCGTTAAGTTCATCAACATTATAACGACTTGTAAGCAAACTAACTAATCGTTCTTTTTCTTTTTTAGTCATTTCATTTAATACGGAACCATGCATCTTATAGTATTCTACTTTTTGAAATGCATATTCATTAGCTGCAAAGTCATAGGCAGCTCTGGTTTCACCATAATAATCTATCTTTGATTTTAAGATTAAATCATAATTTGGTTTTTTCATTTTTATTATTTTTTAGTTTAAAACCATTCAAAATCTCCCATTTTAACAGAATAAACCCTACTAATTGACTCGAAAAGCTCCTTAGATTCATAAATCCTATAAAAGTAAACAGCCAATTTTCTTGCATTTAAGAGCTGTTTTTTTGTTTTGCATGTAAGTATTGATTTCCTTACTTTTTCGAAAGCTTCATACATACTCCAAGTTTTATAAGATTAAAATCCCTTCTTTCAGCGAAATATAGTTGGTCTATTAAATTAGCATCTTCCATCAACTTATCAATAGTATCAATAATAAAATGAATTGCCATTATTTTTACTTCCAAACTAATCCGTGTCCTGTTATCAAACATCCGCTATGCCCCCTTATTATTTTAATTTCTTTTTCGTTGGCTTGGTTTGGTGTTTCAAAAATACTCAAAATATCACTTTTCATTTGCTGGGTTAAAGGATATTTCATTACAAACCTATTGGTATCCCAATCAAGTATATAATTCCTTAGAATGGATATTTTGTTTAATTCATCTTTTAGCTTTTCACCATCTTCTTTTGGAAAGTAAAATGCTGTTGATTGTTTATATATTATTATTTTGTGTTTCATTTATTAACTATTTAACTCATTTTCCTTGCGATGTGATACACAATTGTACATCAAAATTATTATATGTGATTCTAATGGACATATAACATGCTGTGTATCAGTATGTTATATGTTATTAGTTGTTATTAGTTGTTTCTTTGTTGTGATGTGTTTGTAATTGTCTTGTTATCAGTGTATTGGAAATAATCTACCTTGTATATTTTCATAATTTGTTACAAGTATTTCAATTCTTCTGTTTTTTAGATTTTGGCGCTCTCCAATAGTTATTACATTTAAGTTTCGTTCTTTGACTTGTTCTAATATGAATGGATGATTGAATTCAGACATTGCATATTTGCATTTAGTCCCCTGCAAACAATTAAATAAATCACTACAGTCTTTTTCTATCCATGTATCAGAATCTTTATAGGTATCAACTGAGTTTAAATAAGGGCCATCAGAATAAAAAAATGTTTTTTCACGCTCAAAAGAAAGTTTACCGTAATCAATATCAGTAAATGATAAGCTTTTAAAGAATCTCCTAAAATCGCAATTATTAAATTTTACATTTGAAAGCCTATCAAAAGTTGCATCTATATTTTTAAAAAACATTTCTTTGTCTTGTTGCCTGAGTGAGTATTTTATTGTATCTTGTTTTCCCAAATAAGTAAAGTTACTCAAAAACAAAAACCTCAAAGCCTTCATAATAGGATCAACTTCCAAATTCTTTTTCCAGTACTTCAATAAATCAGAATGAATAGGCATAATATAAAAAGCCTTTTCAAGTTCTTTTTTTTGGTTTATTACCACCTGAAATAAATTAAATACATCGGAATCAAGGTCATTAACAATATTGTATTTTGCTTTGGGCTTATTGAAAAACATTCCGCCTGCACCAAAAAATGGCTCGATATAGATTTTGTGAGGTGGAAAATGAGCCTGTATTTGTTTGGCTATTTTCTTTTTGTTGCCTAATCTTCTTAATATCATTAGAATAGTGTTGGTTATTTAATATTAGGTATTTCAATACTATTTTCCACTTCATTTCCAAATGCATCCCATCCATTTATAGATTGCCTTGCAAACATTTCTAAGCGTGGCAAATCACCACATAGCTTTATGATTTTAGATCTTACTTCGTCTGGTTTTTTGCTATGTTTTTGTAATGGTGAGATGACTATACTTGAAATAGTATTATTAATTATTTTTGGATTTCCTTTTTTGCCAATCAGGCATATTTCTGAGTTAGATCTAGTATAATGTCCAAGACCAAAAAAAACATCGATAAAATCAATTGGTAAAAATGATGATTGATTTAAATTTTGACGTTTATTAGTTTTTATCCAATTAAAACCTATTGTTTTATATTTAAACCCCCAGGCGTCAATAACTTCAAGGCCATCTTTCAGCATTGGAAAAGTAACCCATATGAATAAAAAACAATCATCTGCAATTAATTCCTGAATTGACAAGTCTTTAATTTCACTTGTTGTCATAGTCTCGTAAATATCATCTGCGACGCCTTGCCCTATTTTTTTATTGTATGACCATGGAGGATCTGCATAAATTATGTTGTATTTCTTCATCAAAAGAAAACCTCCCCTCCTTCAATCAAAATTTCACCATTAACCAACCCATCTTTTGAAAAGTCCCCTGTAATATTCAAGAAAACCCTCAAATTCAAGTCAATGCACATTTTTTCGATTAGTGCCCTGGTCTTATTATCGATAGGAATATTATCGATATACATGTATCGCATTGCCTTTTCCTTTTTTGATAGAAGGTAATTTTGAATCAAAAGGCAAATGACTGGTTTTTGAGTACCGGAATAGGAAGACAATTTTCTAAGTTCTTTGTTTGGATTGCCGAAATATTTAGGGTCGTAACTACCATCATACATGCCATATATTTGATCATCATCAGGAACAATTTTAAAACCTTCAACCCCAGTGTCTACTTGTGCAAGTAACTTTATATACTGATTTTTTAAATCAACTACCTGAGCATTTGCATCCCTCCATTTGTGAAATGAGTCAATCGCATCAACTATTTTGTTGTTTTCCAATGCAGCCAACTTTGAAAGCTCTAATTGCTTAATACTTTCATCGATTTTAGTTGAGTCAAATTCTTTTTGCTCTGAATATTTGGTTATGTATTTTTCACGAAGTCTTAAGATGTTATTGACTAACATTTTAGCTTTTTCGTCTAAGTCTTTCAGATTATCACTTTCAACTTGATTTTTTTGGTCTATTTTTATGTAGGTTGGGGTTTTGGGTTTATCCATTTCTTTAGGATATTTTACCTTTTTTTCTATATCAGCATGAATTTTTTCCCAATCTTTTATTTCTAATTTTTCTAATGATTCACCAATTTTAATTAAATGTGAATTGATGAAAGTATACGTTTCTTGATTTTGATTAAATTCTAATTCTAATTCATCATACCCATCTTTCAAATCCTTATTATAATGCAAACACCGATTGACCATTTCCTGAGCACTTGACTTAATTTCGGCCAAATCCTTATCCCTTACACTTTCGGAATTGGTTTCCTTTTGTGTTTTTTCCTTTTCAAGTGCTTTTATATTTTGCTCAATTTCTTCAATTTTGATTTCATCAGGGCAAGTTTCAGGCCTATCAGGATCATGACCTTTTGCTTTTAAATCATCAGCAATACCACCTTTTTGTTTGCGGATCATATCTGCCATGTCCCTATCATTGACAGCTTCATCAATTTGTCCTAAAATGCTTTTTTTATAATCGGGGTGCATCTTATCAAAAATAATTCCGATTTTTTTAAGTCCGTGTTGATATAATTTCAAAAGGATTTTCTTTTGAATTGATGGGTTTTCGCTGGTCAACTCATCCATTTTCCAAGTGAGTTCCGTTTGTAAGGCTTCCAAATATTTGGCTGGTGTAGCTTCAGCCCCATCAATTATAGGATTTTTTACTTTTTTCCCGTTGGCATCTTTTGTATATAGGGTATATTGTAGTTTTTTGTCTTTCGACCTACAACCAACCCAAATAGGAAAATCACCATCCAATAACGGAACTTCCTCATCAATATCACCATACAGGTCATTATCAACTAATGTTTTGCTGCCTTGCGTGCCTAGTTGCAAAGCTTTTTGCATAGTGGTTTTACCATCACCAACTCCGCCTTTGAAAATTATTAGCCTGTTTTCTTCGTCAAAAACTAAATTACATGCCTGAACTATTCCGAGCGAATGATTTAATTTAAGGCCTATTATTTTTACTTCTTTCATGGGGTTATTTTTTAAATTGATAATACCGCTTTGTGATTAATTTATAAATTATTTCAAACACCATTGAAATAATGGCTGGTATGCATACCCGTAGTAATTTTATAAATGTTTTCATTTTGATTAAATTTTTATTTTTTTAACATCAATATTTAAACAATGTATATTTTCTTTTTCATCTTCAATACAAGTCAATATAACTATTTTTTGTCTCAAACCTTTCATTGCATCATTCAAAGAATCAATATCCTGAATGATTAAATTACCATCTTCATTATTAGAACTGTTGATTATATCAACTATTTCATTGAAATATTCAACTGTTTGTTTTCTGAAATTATCAAAATTAAAATTCATAAGATTATTTTTTAAGATTGCACAAATAACCTAATTCAATAAGTTTTTTGCATGTTAATTTTTCTTTTAATTTAATTGTTTTTTGTTTATTTGATTCATGCCACAAATTCCATTTTTGAATTGGTGATTGGTCAACTATTTCAAATAATACAACTGTTTTTTCAATTGCAATTTCAGGTGAATCGCTTAATTTTAAGTTTATTATTTTTATTTTTTCCATAAGATTATTTTTTAAGATTAACCCGAATTATCGGGGTCAGTCCTGAATTAATTACGAAGTGTCTATGAAAGGGGTATTAGCCTCCACCGCCTCACTTCTAACCTATACAAGGCATTAAAACTAGTACATCCGGACAAGGATCGTTAATCTAGGCGGTGCTTAATGTTTTTCTAAAACTCAAATTCAGTACATGCCACTCTCATAGCCTCCTGAAAATTAACACCATCCAAATAAAGCTTAATTGCATCATTCGCAATCATACACCTTTGAATAATTGCTTTTTGATGAATTGGCGAAGCCTGAACTATTTTTTCATTAATGTTTTTAATAATTGGTTCGTAAATGTCTTCGGGCGGGTCTGCCACAACATACATTAATTCAGGCACATCTAATGCCAACATTTCACCTTGAATTTGCCAAAAATCATCATGCTTTTGATCAAATGGTGTTTCTATTCGTGTATAGACAGTTTCCCAAGACATTGGGGCTTTAATTTCTAAACCAAGCGATTTATCAATAAGTCCATCAGGCGAAGCCCCTGCAATTCCTTTTATAAATTCAATAAATCCAACTTCTTTAAATTCCATGCCTGGATATTTTTCTTTCAATATTTCTAAAATTAAAGGCTCTACATTTTTTCCAAAATCACCATTTTTACCTATACTTCTGATTAGTGTTATACTACTTTGTCTTTCTTTAGCCCTTGAAAAAACATATTTTTTTGCAGTTTCACCAAAATCAATTATTTTTTCTGGTCTATCCCAAGGCATTTTTGAAGTTGATATGGTGCACCCCATTAATTCTTTGAGTTTTGAACCTGTGAATTTGCCTAGCCTTTGCTTATGCCATTCGTCGGTACGTTGTGAGCTTTCAATTGGCTGGATTCCTTCGAATGCTGATATCGGTATTTCGAAAATGTTTTGCATCAGAATGGCAGTTCAATTTTTGGTTTTACTTTTTCAACTGGTTTTTCAGGTTCAACTTTTTCAATAGGATCCGGTTCAATTGTATGGTTTTCATCAGACGCAATTTCATGCTTTCTAATAGTATAATCAGGAGGCAAAGCGACGTTTTTGTTTAATTTTCTTGATAAATTACGCCCAAATATATTGCCTAGTTTACCTAGTGCCCTGCCAACAGCCTCACTTTCAACGGCTGGCAATTGGTATTCCAATGCATTTTTTTTGTCTTGGATTAATACGGCGGCAGATCCAGTACAAAATAATTCTTCAGCCCCCGGATATGAAGGTGTATAATTTAATTTAATTGTACATATTAGCATCCCTCGTAACTCATTGTACTTTTCATCATTCACATTCCATTCAAGGAATATGTCATCAGCAACGGCTTCCTTAATGCCAATTGGATAATAACAATGGGTTTTTCCATTTCCAATATCTCTTCCTTGCACAAACTTATCAGGCAATATTTTATCCAACGCCTTGATATATTCTATCCTGTTCTTAAACCTATATATTTCTTCCATCTTCCAGCCATTTATCGATTTGTAGTTTATCAAAGGTCATTCGTTTGCCTTTGATACCTTCACTTTTCAGTGATGGAATTTCACCACTTCTAACTTTTTTACGGACATTTTCAGCACTAAGTTTGAAGGTAACTTTACCTTCCAAATATTCTATTAGTGTTGAGGTCGTAAAAGTAACATTGGTGGATTTTTCAATATTACTTACCCGGGCTTCTAGGCTTGTAAGCCTTTTTTTTGTTTTTGACATATTATATAATTCTAAATTGTTTTTTCCCTTCAACAATTATTTTTCCTGTTAATTGTTGTTTGTTGAATCTTTGTTGTTTCCATTTGAAGACTTTTTCACATCTACGGTAAACATATTCATTCAATGACTTCAAAGTATAAGTTTTACCTAAAATTTTATTGACCTGATGAGAAATACCAGAGCCTATGACCCCATTCAACTTAGAGTTTTCTTGATTTAAATTCTTAATATCAATAATTAAAAAGGGCCTGATAAGTCTTTTAAAAAACGACTTTAATTTAAGCCGTTTTTTGTTATCTTTTGTTCTGCCAAAATTAGACATTAAAAACAAGTTTATATTCAGACCTATTTGTGTTTGCAAGAACTCTTTTTAATGATTTTATATTAAATTCACCAAGCTGATAATCAACTAATTTTTTAGCTTTAGATATAGCAGTTCCCAAATTTAATGCTTTTGAAATTTTTATAATTTCACGATATTGAATTATAAAAGATTTCTTCTTACTTAATTTTCTTCTTTTGATATGAGTTTTTGATTTTGACATATTATAAAGTTTGTATACAAATTATGATTTCCTTAATTGGTAAGTCGGCTTTTATTATTTGTTTAATTTGTTTCATGGTGATAATTTCTTCAAAAATTAGTACTTCAGTACCTGAATTAATTTTAAAATGATCAAGTCCGTTAATAGTCTGGTATTTTCGACTTCCTACCATTTTGATAGATTCTGTAGTTTTTCCACTTTCTGGCGGGCCAGATAGGATTGTTATTGTTCTGAAATTTTGTTTAAATGAATCAAAATGATTACACCAGCTTCCGCTTGTAACTGTCATGTTGTGTTTGTGGCATGTTTTGTGTTTATGACCAAAATTATTGCAATTTTCACAAACATGCTCATTAACAGTGTGATTTGATGAAACTGCAAAAATTGGTTTTCTCTTCACTTCGTCATTATAAGTTTTATAAGGTTTTCTTTTATCTATTTTCGCACTAGTAATGAATTCCTTTATTTTCTCTATTTTATTTTTCATAAGATTTTTTTTTAGGCCATACTTAAAGCATGGCCTGATTAATTACTTTCGGTATGCATTAATGTTTTGCAATTGTAATTTCTTGAAATCAATTTGCTTTACAACTACTTTAACACCGTTAATCATACGATGTTCGGTAGATTTCAATTTACCTTGTGAAATTTTAAAACACACATAACATAATTTTACATGTGGATTTTGATTAACCACATTTTGTTTTAGTGGCATTTTGCATACTGTGCATTTTTTAGTTGACATAACAGTATAATCAACTTTTTTTTGACTTTGTTTTTCTTGAGTCATAACAATAATTTTTAATGATTAAAATAATTTCCTAAATAATTTAGGTTTTTTGATAATAATTTTAAACGCTTCTTTTTGTTCAGAATCTTTGATTCCTTTTGTGCTAAATCGCTTTAAGCGTCTACATGCGTAATGTTCAGTCCTGTCTGGTTTAGTGTCTGCTTTTAATAGTGGTTCATTACAAAGTTTACATTCTTTCATGACTATTAAATTTAGTAAATAAATAGTCGGGATGGCAAGATTCGAACTTGCGGACCGATGTTTCCAAAACATCGTAGTATAGCCTCTGCAATACATCCCGTTGCACTTCAAAACCCCGGCTTTGTTTCAGGGCCGGGGGGAATAAATTTTAATTACCCTACAAAGATAAAACAAAAAACAACATAAACCAAATTTTTAACAATAATAAACAACACAAAAGTCATTTAAAATTACACCTTCTTTGATTTCTTGTTGTAATTCGTTGTTAATCAGTGCATCGCGTTGCTCTTCAATGTTTTCATCAACATCAAAAGACATAAGCGAACATTTTAAATTTTGGCTTATATCAATTTCAACCTCAAATTTAATCTTTGGGGCGTTTTCGAAAAGCCTCATTGATAATTGGAAAACTTTTGGAATGTTATGTACGACCTCTTGTTGTACTGATTCCCGGTAATTTCCTGATTTATTGTCCTGACTTTCGACCTTTTTGTTGATTACGCCCTCAAATTGGGTCAGTGCGCCCCAAATTGACCTAAATTGCTCCGGATCACTGAAAAGATTTTTTCTTTTTCGAAGAAATGCAGCCAATTCTTTTGGTGTGAATTCAATTTCACTATTTAATTCTAATTTCTCCAAATCCTTTGAAATTTTTAATTTACTTCCAACAAAAGTGCTAAGTTCATTATTATCCTGACATTCATTGCCAAAAAATGTCATGCAATTTTGCTCAATCAACACACGGCAATTTTCAGGATTAAATAAATGATGCCTTTTTTTCAAAAATTCACTTATTGTACCAATCGATCCTGTTATTACTAATTCTATTTTCTCAATAGGCTTAATCGGATCTAAAAACTTTTCAGCCTCACCATTTCTAATTACCAATTCGATTTTACCGTCTTTTGCAGCTTTTGCCAATTCTAATAATTCTTTACTTTCCATTACATTGCCTCCTTTTTATTTGCTTTGAACATATTGACCATTGAACCTGACTTAATTTTACTTTTCTCAATGATATAACCCTCCTCATTTATAGTTTCAATAAATCCAGTTGATGTATTTATCACTTTCCAAACTTTTCCGGTCTTCTGAACAAATTTGGAAATAACTTCTTTGTTATTTTCCAATATCAATTTTGTTTGCTCAGATTTTCTGGCAGTCAATTCTTTACCTTCTTCCTTCAATCGCTCGATTTCCTGAATAGCCTGATTAATTTGAGCATTTTTAATTTTAATTTCGTCATCAGACAAAGGCCTTGAATAACTGTAATTTTCTTTAACTTCTTCACTCTCTGTATTAAGCGAATTGATTCTTTCGACTTTATCAAGTTCGAAATAATCTGATTTTTCTAGTAGATTTTCCATTTTTTATTTATTAAATGATTCAATTAAATTCTTATATGAATATCTCATAAGTATTTCCATAAGATGAATATGTGACTTTTTACCTGATATTTCCAAATTTTCAGCAATTTCTTTAAGCTCATTTTTAGAACGCATTTCTAAAAAATACTCTTTTGGTGTATATTTCTTTTTCATAATGCTAAATATATCTTATTCAAAACCCTGTCTTCTAATTCAGTTAGCACTTGATTATAAGTGCTAATTCTATCCCGTTCATCTGATGTTAACTTAGCTTTTTTTAAAAGTTTTTTTAATTTCTTTTTGTTTTTTTTATACATAATATAAATTTTTAAAGTTAATATTTAATTTAAAACGGAGGCTCAACAGCCCCAACCATTTCAGAATACTCATCAACAAAAGCATTGTTAGGCTCAAATAAATCAGTTTTTAGATAATAATACCGCCCTGGTTTCCCATTTTCTCTAATTGGTTTTGATGGTTCACCAAATAGGCGTTTTAACTCTTTTGTAAGCGCGTAAATGTTCATTTTTAAGGGATATTTTTTGTTTTCAATTAAAAATTTAATCTCAGTTGCTGTAATAGGAAAATTGCCTCTTTCAAAATATCGGTTTAAAATTTCACGTTCAGTACTGATTTCAAGAAATTCAATATTATTTCTTTCGTCCCTAATTTTCTTTTCATCAGGTGTAAGTTCACCTGAATCTTTGTCTTGTTTAAGTTCGTGCATGGCTTGTGACCACAATTGTAATGGATTTATATTTTTTAAATACCCTTCCCAATCAAAATCTGATATTTTTAAAATTATCCATCGGGTATTAACTTCATCAGCCAACAAATCAGTTTTATTTGTCGAACCTACAAAACTTACTATTCTTGTGAACCCTTCATCATTATGACCATATGCAACTCGTTTTGTGACTTTTCCATGCGATATGAAAGCTTTTATTTTATGCACTTCTTTTTTTGATTGACTGTCCAGGTCATCCATATTAACCCAAAGATATCGAGCCAATGCCAAAATACTATCTTTATCATTAGGATTTATCATTTCTTCATTGTATAGTTCATCGTTAGGCAGCATCCACCTGAAAAATTCACTCTTGCCTACCTCTTGCGGGCCATGAAGTACGAAAACCATTCGATTAATGTACTTCTTGACCAACGCACATTTTATACTTCTCATTATGTGCTTTTTTAGCATAGAAAAAAAAAACTGTTCATCTTCATCGTCTGCCAACGTTATGTATTTTTTCAGCTCCTTAAAATAATCTATTTCGTCCCACTTAGGCAGTTTAGAAAAAAACTCTGTAATTGGATTATAAACTACACAGGTTTGTGTATTATTTATCATTTCAAGTAGCTTATTCTTTGAAATGGTCTTAATACCTCTTTTGGTTTCCATTTCACGAATAATATCACCGGGCAATAATCCAAGTTTATCGTAAGGTTTTTTGTCAACTGAAACGTCAACCACAGTTGTAAGCTGGTTATATCTGAATTTTAGTTTCCAATCTTTGATTATGTCATCTAATGTGCGCCATTTATTTTTGTATCTTTTTTTCTCAGGCTCAGAAGGTTCATCAACGTCAATATTATATATTTTCGCCAGCTCTTTTGCACATTTACTGAAATCACCATTATGTTTCAAAACAGCCCGAACACCCATCATTGAGTATGATTCTCTATCGATGAACGGGTGTGCATTTGTTGAAAAGTTATAAAATCTGTTAATTCCAACTTTTCCAAACGTTGCGGATGGCCCCTCATTGAAACTTTTGCCAGGCCTCCACCAATGAACATTATCTTTTGAGGTCCACCCGGCTTCTAATAATAATTTTATCGTTTCTTCAATCGTAATTGAATCATTATTATAGGCATCACCAGGCAGTTGTCCATCGACTTTTACCCTTTCCTTTGTGGTAATTGTTTTTTTTTCTGCTACTTCATTTAACGCATAACATACTTCAAAAAGTTCATTTCTTTTTTCATCTATAATTTTTGGAACCGAATCAATCGAACCCTGGATAATATTATCATAAAAAACTACTTGACCGCCTTTACCACGGGTTTCAACCATTGTAATATTAGTAGACCATTCGTTATTTTTTTCGCTTAGTATTACTTCTTTTCCATCAGGTAAAATTGCATTTTTTGAAGTGCCTATAAATTTTCTTTTTGCTAATACTTTATTACCGTGTGGGTTATCACATTTATAATATATATGATAACCTCCGCCCCTGGTTTGTACAATCAAATATCCGGATAAGGAAAAATTATCCTTAATCCACGCCAATAATGCATCAGCATTACCAAAATGATTGTCAATATCAATAACCTCTAATCCTTCAAATCCACAACATACGCCAAAATTACCATCATATTCTTGCAATCGCTCCAATGATGTTCTTTTTTCACAGTATTGTTGCCAATTTTTCCAAAAAGGCTCTTTGCCTTTTAAGGGAATTATAGAAAAATTTTTAAAAAGTTCGGCTATGAGCATATATAGAAGTTAGTAAGATTGAGTTTCATTGCTTATTGCTAATCCGTCACCTATCCAGTTATGAATATCGAAATGCCATTCATAAAGCTTGATAACCATCCAATAAGGTGCATTAGTCCAATCTGCATCATTAGTCATAAAATCATAAACATGCTCAATCCAATTGCTATCGTTTTCAACATCACATAATTTTGTTAATTTGAATATAGGGATGAACTTCTCACCATCATGCTCAATCTCTTTTGTGAGGTCGGATAAGGGGCGGACAATTGGCTTAATCAATGAGCAACTCTTGCCAGCGCATCCTTTATTTTTGAACATATAATGTGGTTCACCATCAAAAAAATAATAACCTGCTACTACTCCATATTTCATTCCAACATAATCAGATTTATAATTCAGTATTTCACATTTTAATCCGTGAGGCAAATATCCCACAATATCTTCCAATTTAATTTCTTTCATTTCACAATACTTAATGAATTTTTACTCAAATATCTTTTTATATAATCGTTGATTTGATTTTGCAGGGCATCTAATGTTTTTATTTCAGGAATGCTCAAATCTTCTTTTTCTTCCAGTTCTTTTTGTAGGACTAGGTTATTTTTATGATGTTCTGATAGCATAAGATTGTTTTTATGTTTAAACTCAATTTCCTTACAATATACCGTACAATTATACATCAAAATTATTTCATGTGATTCTAATGGACATATAACACATTGTGTATCAGTGTGTTGTATGCTATTAGTTGTTATTAGTTGTTTCTTTACTTCATAATGTTTGTAACTATCTTATTATCAGGTAGTTATTTCTTCAAACTCCCACTTAAACCCCCCAGTAGTCTTAGCATGCCCCAGCGCAGCCCGCGAAATTGCACGCCTATTACAGCCCGTTTCATTTGCTGCAAGGGTAATTGTCTCAAAAATAGCTACAAAATCACCTTTTAAAGTGAGCTGCTTAATCCTTTTTCTTTTTCTTTTTTCTTTTCTGGCAAGTGTTAAATTCTCACATAACCAATCTTGAAAATTTAGGTCAGTTCCTGAGTTTAGAAATTCATCGTGTAAGTCCATTATTTTATTGCTTTTGTTATTGCTTTTATTTGTTTGAGGGTTATGTTTTTTATGTCTCCGATTTGAATATTATCATCCCTACCATCAATATTGTAAGTTTTATAAACGTATAAATATGATTCAATAGTTGCACCTGATTTTACAGTAGGAATGAATATTTTCGACCAATTTAACCACTCTTTTATTGTTGCTTGAAAATCGTTACATTTAATCATTCCTTTAATTTCAACTGTATCTTTGCCCAACATTAATTTAATAGTTGGATTTATTTTTTCATCAGTGGTTACCGGTACATCTTTTTTTATTACACCCCAAAACCCCGTACCTGGAATCCATACCTCCCATCCACCATCATCTGCAATCATAGAGCCAAACCAAGATAGTTTATTATCTTTAAGCCTACTTCTAGCCTCAACCATCACATAATCAAGAGCTTTCCATTTGGCTATAAATCTGGCAATATCATCACAATCATTTTCACTATATCTTATACCAGTTTCTGCAATATTTTTAACAAGTTTCCAATTGTCTAATTTGTCAATACACCAAAACTCATCACCTTCATAAAGAAAGATATCATTTATTTTGTGAACTGGTTTTTTGATTATTTTTGCCCATCCTGAAATTGGAGTGTACAAGATATAGCCTGCCCAATATATCCATCCGCTTGTATCAAAATAATATCTATCATCACATATCAAAAATATACAGTCATGATTGTATAAACCTAAAACCTTAGTCCCAACTGGATAATCTTTTTCAGCCTTTTTTAAAAGGTCTTCTTTTGAGGGGAGTTTTTTTAGTTTAATGCTAATTCTTGGATTATCGCTTTTTAAAAGGTCTTCTTTACCTGTTAATTCATACCCTTCAGGAATAATTTCACTCAGCTTCGTTTCTCTTGTAATTTTCATAATTTTAGATTGTAATATTTATCCATCATTGCCTTAATTTTCTTAATTATCTTGTCGATTACAGCTCGTTCAGGAGCATTGTTTTTTTCATTTTCAAGATAATCGATAAGATCATTCCCGTTAATGTGTACGTCATTCTTTTTATTCATAAGATTATATTTTTACCATTTCACAAATATAGCACTTTATTATTTAGCTACAAATTTTTATCGATTATTAAACATAAAAATCCAATAAGGATTATAACTAGCTGCATTTACTCCGCGCATAATTCCAATTAATTTAAGATAGGGTTTTTGATACCATTCTTTCAAAAAGTTTTGTAATTCAAAAAAAGGCACACCATTAAAATTTCCAAGTGGTTTGTGAAAATGACTTTCAAAAAGTTTAGTGAATTTATTATAATCTTCTTGCATAAGTCTATCAGAATAGACACAATTCTGATATTCATGTGCTATTTTTTCTATTACGTAGGGTTCTAAGTTGGAAGTTACAGTGTGTCCATTCCAACATATTTTATTTTCTACTTCATCTGGTATATATGGCATATCTATCTATTTTTATAATTTATTAAAAAATCGCACTAGTAAACCGCCAAGTCAACTAGTGCTATACTAAATACTATTCTAGTAGTATTAATTGCTAAATTTATCAGCTAATTCCAAATAAATTTTGTATTCTTCAATTTGCTTATCACTATAATTTTCATATTTAGCTATTTCAAGTCCTTTATATAACCATTTTTCAATTGTCATGTTGCGACATCCAATTGAAATAGTTTTATTTCCTGTATATGTTAAAGGATGCTTCGATCCACTAATGTATAATCCTGTAATTAATTCTATTTTATTACCGATTTTCGCAAAATCTCCGATTTTCGCAGAATCTCCGATTTTCGCAAAATCTCCGATTTTCGCAGAATCTCCGATTTTCGCAGAATCTCCGATTGTCGCGAAATAACCGATTGTCGCAGAATCTCCGATTGTCGCGAAATAACCGATTGTCGCAGAATCTCCGATTGTCGCAGAATCTCCGATTTTCGCAGAATTCCCGATTTTCGCAAAATCTCCGATTGTCGCAAAATCTCCGATTGTCGCAGAATCTCCGATTGTCGCAGAATTCCCGATTGTCGCGAAATAACCGATTTTCGCAGAATTCCCGATTGTCGCAGAATTCCCGATTGTCGCAGAATTCCCGATTGTCGCGAAATCTCCGATTGTCGCAGAATTCCCGATTTTCGCAGAATCTCCGATTGTCGCAGAATTCCCGATTGAAATTTTATTTATTTCAAAAATAGTATTAAGCTCTGATAAATTATCATAATCATGAGCTTTCCAATTGTAATTTTTATCTCTCAAATAAATTTTCATAAGATTATCATTTATTAGTTCAAAAAAATCGCACTAGCAAACCGCCAAGTCAACTAGTGCTATATCAAAAAAATTAACTTATTTCTTCATAAATCCTCCTGATAATTTGATTTTAGTGCAATATTGCATGATTAGTTGATTACAAATATAGCACTTTATTATTTAGCTACAAAATTTTATCAATATTTATTTTCTATTTATAAGTGATTATTTTTAGCTCCTTTTGTTATATGACTAAGTATCACTATATTATGATTTTAGTGTAACCAGCTCTCTATTTTTTGCTGTACAGCTGTGCAGTACTGTATATCAGTTAGTTAACGCTATAATTTTACACAATAAAAAAATGGAGCTGTACAGCTATAAAATACTCTATGTCAATCAATTACAAGGGATGTGTTACAGCGTACAGTAAAAACAGCCAAAACACAAATAACTCATGTTTTCTACTCCCGTATTTTATCAGCATTTGTACAGATGCTACAATATCGCTACTCCTATTACTGTATATTTATATATAGTTTATAAATAAATATTAAATAGCTGTTACACTTAGCGCTGTATATCAATGATAGTGCATGTTTAGAGCTGTACCAGGATTTTTTATGCTGGTTACACCTAATCATGTAATCCGCTACCAGTAAGGCGTACAGGTGTAACTGGAAATTTTAAATGCCAGTTACGCTGGTTACAGTGCATTGATGTAAGTATTTGATAATGAGATGTAAAAACGTTTAGGTACTGTAAACTTGACAGAAAGTAACGCAATGGGTGCTTGTCCC
>Ga0307377_10000414_pt1 | contig 57066 bp, 46 predicted proteins | sample TR3MG_FD_202535 | JGI IMG/M metagenome (GOLD analysis project Ga0307377, IMG submission 202535) | Soil microbial communities from Risofladan, Vaasa, Finland - TR-3 | ecosystem: Environmental > Terrestrial > Soil > Coastal area > Acid sulfate soil | place: Finland: Risofladan, Vaasa | collected... | reverse complement strand
CTCAGTAAAGTCCTTTACCTGTAACCACCAGTCTTCCTTTAACCGGACACAAAATTGGATGCCCCTGGCTTTTAATAAAAATAGTAACCAAAAGCAGGGATAGCCCCGATCCAGAAGCAGAAGGTCGCCAGGCTTTACTTTGTCCATGTGTTGCATAAGCAAATCCCGCTCGCTGGATGCATAGGGTGACAACCGGGCATCGATGGTGATTTGGTTCAATACATCGTAAAGCATTGATCCCATAGCCAGCGAACGCGGACTATCTGCATTGGGCCCAAACTTTTGCTGACCAAATTCTTCAACAACGCTGGGATGATTGGGTAAAACCAATCGTGTTCCATCTACTGCCAAAACGCGCATGTCATGCCAAACGTAATACTCCGCACCATCATAAAAAGTATCGGCAGCTACTTCGTTTAATCGCTGAAAAGCCCATGGATTTAACTTAGCCCTGGCTTGAGTAAACGCCCCTTTGGTAACTTCCCTTATTTTAAAATCGCTTCTGGAAATTGCTTTAAAAAAATTATCCAGTTCTCGTTGTATGGAACTCTTAAAGTTGATGATTAATATTATTAAGTTGTTGAATGTCAGCTTTCTATTTCGTGAAAATACCTTTTTTCGGCCGTCTTTTGAACGGCTCCGAAACTCTTCATTGTCAAGTTCATACGTTATGTTTTTAGTTAATTTTTCACGATAATCCGCTTTCTTGTTTATACTTGGGTTACCCCCTATATACCTATACAAGATAATCAACTATTCCTAAATTACAAACATTTCAAAGAACTATTTTAACTATATTTGCATTAAAATCAAGCCTCTCAGAAGATTTCCTTAACTAAACGACATTGATTCATAATTAGTAATTTTTAAAAATAAACCATTAAATAGATATAGCAAAATGAACTTAGAATTAAGATATGCAGTGCATCCACAGGATTTTAAATCCTATGATACAGAAAAACTACGAACAGAATTCCTTATTGAGAAGATATTTATTCCTGATGAGATATCTCTTGTATATTCTATGTACGACCGGTATATGGTTGGAGGCGCAATGCCGCTAAAAGAAGCTTTGAAACTTGAGAGTGCAGATGAACTTAAATCGGAGCAGTTCCTCGATAGAAGAGAGATGGGAATAATAAATGTTGGAGGTGAAGCAATCATTGATGCTGGTGGTAAATCATATAAACTGGGATTTAAAGAGGCCCTGTACCTTGGGAAAGGCACAAATGACGTAGTCTTCAAGTCGGCTAACCCGGGTAAACCTGCGAAACTATATATCAATTCAGCTCCGGCTCATCATGCATATCCTTCAAAATTGGAGACAATGGCTGATGCTGAAGTGGTGGTGCTGGGTAATCTCGAATCTTCTAACCATCGACAAATTAACAAGTTGCTCGTAAACAGTGTTGTTGAGACCTGTCAATTACAGATGGGAATGACAGAACTTAAAACCGGCAGTGTCTGGAATACAATGCCTGTTCATACACATAATCGAAGGATGGAGGCATATTTTTATTTCGAGGTACCAGAAAAGCAGGCAATATGCCACTTCATGGGTGATCCTGATGAAACAAGACATATCTGGATGAAAAACGAGCAGGCTGTCCTATCTCCATCGTGGAGTATTCATAGTGCAGCCGGAACCTCAAATTATACATTTATATGGGGAATGGCAGGGGAGAACCTCGATTATGGGGATATGGATGTGCGACAACCGGATACTTTAAAATAAGAAATATGAAGGAATTATTTGATCTGACAGGGAAAGTTGCCCTTATCACTGGAGGTACACACGGAATTGGTTTAGCAGTAGGACTTTTATTTGGGAAAGCCGGAGCAAAAGTTTGTGTAAACGATCTGCTGGAAGAGAGACTTCAGGGTTGCAAAGAGGCATACAGGAAAGAGGGTCTGGATGTTTATACATTAATTTTTAATGTTACTGATGAGGATGATGTTGATAAAGGGATTTCAGAGATAGAAAAAAATGTGGGGCCAGTCGACATTCTTGTAAATAATGCCGGGGTCATTAAGAGAATTCCGATTCTTGATATGGCAATATCAGATTATAAGCAGGTTATTGACGTTGACCTTGTTGCCCCGCTGATAATTTCAAAACGGGTTGCCCCTAAAATGATTGAAAAGCGTAGTGGTAAGATTATCAACATGTGTTCCATGATGAGCGTTTATGGCCGGAACACTGTCTCAGCCTATGCCTCAGCCAAGGGCGGTCTTAAGCTTCTTACACAGAATATGACATGCGAATGGGCAAAATATAATGTTCAGATAAATGGTATAGGGCCAGGGTATATTGCCACCTCGCAAACTGCTCCCATACGCGAAAACGGTCACCCTTTTAACGACCTGGTCATGACCCGTACTCCGGCAGGCCGTTGGGGAGAGCCGGAAGATGTTGCCAATGCTGCATTATTTCTGGCTTCTAAAGCAAGTGATTTTGTGAATGGTCATATCTTGTATGTTGATGGAGGGATACTGGCTAACTTCGGTTATGTGAAGGGGGAGAATGATCTGTAATTCGAAAGTCATTCCTGCTTAGTATCCTCCTGATTATCACCCGAATAAGGCTTCGCATATAGGTCCTCAACTCTCACCTTGTCATTCTCGGAATTTAACTGGGTGATGGTTGGCGATTGTTCTTCTCCTGCTTTGCCATTGAAATAGAGGATACATGAAAAGATTGGCATTAAAGGAAGTGTCAGAGCACTTACTACTGCTGATAGAATTATGAATAGCGGATTAGTTGTAAAATCCATAAATTCAGGCGCATCTACAGGATTCATAATTGTCTTAAAGAAGCTTCCGGTAAAGGGAAGAAGAATAATACCTGAAAATATCATAGAGACTACAATCAGAATTATGATAAATACTGCTACCCAACCAATATTTGACCAGAAATTATTATGAACAAGTTTGATTGTTCTGCTGATTGTATTTCCAATGTTTGGTCCCTCTATCATCAATATTGGTAAGATGAAAAAGTAGATAGTCATTATGTAGATTATAGAGAAAAATACTCCTATGATCAAAGCAATTATCCCCAGAAAAATAGCAATGGAACCGGCAAAGGCAAGTAACACCATAAGAATAAGGTATGGAATAAAATACTTTAGTGATCTTATAGCGGAGACTACAATATTGTTCTCGCTATCCAACGGATTGTAAATTATATAGTATTGAAGTATTGTTGTAAAGAGAAGATTAACAATCGAAATAATTAAAATAGGTACAATATAACCCTTGATCTCTTCGAGCAAAATTATCGGATCTGTTATCGTTTGCAGCTCTTTAAAATTCAACATTGATGAAGCATATTGAATAATAAGTGACATAACAAGTGAAATAATAAATAATGCGAGGAATCTCTTTTTATAAAACTCCCATAATGAGCTCATTGCACTGTCAATATTATGCCTGCGATATAGTGGGTGGTTGCTAAATTGATTCATAATTTCTGGTAATTAGTTTTTCAAATCTATAAAATAATTTTAATTTAAGGTTCAAAGTTAAGCGTTCATCGTTCAAGTGAGCCCTGAGCCCCTTACTTCCCCTTCCTCCAACGCCTTAACGCATGACTTGAAGTAAAAATTGTATGAATTTTTTTTGGAGTAAATACACCTTCATTAACAGATCTGATATCTTCAACTGTATAAAATGCTTTTGGATTGAAACGGTTGATGATTTCCATAACATTCGCCATCTCATTCCTCTGCACAATTGTAAAGATCAAGTGCACCTTCTCCCTTGCCCCCTGAGCTTCTACTACTGTTGTTCCAAAGCCACCTTCATTCAGTTTAGAGACGAGATTTTTTACATTGCCATGTACAAAAACTCTGATCGCCTGGACACCTACAGCAAGTTTTTCCTCAATAATCATCCCTACAAAGTTGCCAGTTGCGAAACCAGCAGCATATGCAAAATAATTTATATAATTATCGAGGTTTTGCATGATTTTGCTTATAGCGATTATCCATATTAGAACTTCAAAAAATCCGAGAAACGGAGCTATATTCTTCTTTCCTTTAGAGACGAAGATGATACGCATTGTCCCGATCGAGACATCGCATATCCTGGCCAGGAAGATAAAAAATGGTATAAGAGCATAACTGAACAGATCAGAATCAAAGAATGAGGTTAACATGATAGTCTATTTTAAAGTTGAAACAAATATAGGTATAATGGTGTAGCGGCGCAACGGCGAACGCCCGCCCGACTGAACGATAAATAGAATTATAATTATATTCCTGATTTAAGTCGTTCGGGCGGGGCTCAACGGCTCAATGTATTGCTGTATCACCGTTGTATCATTACACTGTCGCACCTTTAAAAACCAAACATATAACCAACAGAGATATTTAAAAAAGATGTTTTTTCAGGTTTAAGATCTCCACCGGGAATGCGTGGGAAATTAAAGTTGTAACCTGCTCTCAGATCAAAATTCTTATATGTAAGGTTAAGCGGTATTCTTATAACACTATTCATTAGTCCGAATGTGCTTTTTTCAGAATAGATATCCCCTGAAAACCTTGGAAAGTTAATATATTGACTTGTCACAACTGTTTCATTGCCAAAGTATAATGATATTTCAGGTGCAAACTTAAGTTTACTGAATAACCCCATTTTCAGAATTGTAAAATCAGAAAATATATCCCAGGAAAACTGTGCTGATGGATCATTTCCAATGAGTAATGAGAAATCAAGAGAGGTACCTACATTTTTTAACTGGTAGGTTGCCCCCAGGCTAATGGAACTGTTAAATGAATTTTCCTCAATGGAATCTACCTTTGCGAAAAAGAACCGGTTATAAGCGGCTCTCAAGCTTGCTCCTTTTAGATTCGAAATCCTTTTGTTATATCCAAAAGAAGCAATGGTAGTGTTATATTTTGGGTTGAAGCCACTGTATAATATTCCCGTAACACCAACATTCAAACCTTTTGGCCCCTGATAAAATACTTGATTTACAATATTATATTGATTAATACCAAGGTCCTGACCTGAAAAATATGTTTTGTTTTCAAACTCACTCCTGGCATAAATAAATTTATAATTTGTGATAGCATCCAGAAGATCATTTATATCTGTCTCGTTAATCAAAATAGCTTCTAATACAGAATCCTGTGTATTATTACCAAAAAGAAACTCATCGAGTAATATATTAACAGTCTCTTCCTGGGAAAAAACTGGAAGAGAAATCAGTAGCATTATGATAATTGCTCTTAAATTTTTCATATAGTTCTCTTAATGTTTGATGGGTATTTATTTTCTTGGGAATCTGTTTATAAAACGGGCTCTACGGAATAAAATTCTGTTTTGCTGAGATCTGTTTATTGCCATCCTTCTGATTTGCATTCTCTGCTGGTTCGAGAAAGTAGTACGAAGAGTATTTTTTTGTGTCCTTACCTGCTTTTTGTTTGCACTCACCATCTGAACCTGATTATTTGATAAGGATTGACGGAACGTTTTAATCCTATCCTCTTTTGTCAACATCGGATTGGTGAGTATGTCAAGCTGATTACCGCTAAGAGTCTCTCTGAAAGCATTTCTGAATTCAATCTGTTTGGATCTGTTTGCCTTTAGCATTGCTACTTGTTCCTTCGATATATTCTCCCTGGCGATCTTAGGCTTATCAGTTGGGACCATAACTTCCTGTGCTGAAAGAATATTGACTGCAAATAATATTCCCGGAAGACTCAAAAGTGCTTTTTTTATAACTATTTTCATGATAGCTTTGTTTTCTGATTTGTAAATCTAACTTCTTTGATTCAATTTATGAAGAAAGGTTTAAAAAATGAAGTAAACATTTTCCTGTCTTGTTTGTTAAATTAATGAGTATAACAAATTTACTCATAATGTTATTATTAATTTTTTATTAACCAAAACAGTTTAAAGTATGAAATTGAGCAAATTGACTATTCCGGTAATCCTTGCAATAGTGATAGGGATTGGTGTAATTTCATGTACCGGCAATACAGATAAGAAAAGTATGCATTCCGGTGTGGAATATTATAGATCACTCCAATTTAGTGAGACACCTTATGATACTGAAAAAGGAACACATGCTCTTACTGCTGATGAAGCAAAGAGTATTAACAGCTATAAATTAACTTACGATAATTCAGGCCGTCTGTTGTCGGTAGAATTTGTGCGTAACGACGTGCTTCTTGCTTATTCCTCGATGGGGGGCGCTGCAAAAATAACATACGATTATGTTGATAATAAGCAGATTAAGCATTATTTTAATAATGATAATGAACAGATTGAGTCAGCAGGTGTATTTTCAGCTGAGTATACTCTTGATGATATTGGTAATCGTACCGGACTAATGTTTTTCGGAAAAGATGGTTCGCCTGTTGAAAACAGAAATAATATTCATTCCTGGAAATGGAGCATCCTTGAAGATGGAATGGTTAGAGAACTTAGATATAATCTTGCTAATGAGGAGGTTGTAATGAATCCTTTCTGTCCGTTTTATGAACTCAGGTTTACCTATAACGATATGGGTTATATGACAAGAATGGCAAATTATATGGCCGATACCCTCTATAACTGTACTGCTGAAAATTGTGGTGACATTGGTGTATCTTATTTCGCTTTCACACCAAATGAAAATGGTGATGTTGAAAGTTTTTCGGTTTTTAATGCAATAGGACAAATGTCTAACCTATATTGGGGTTGGTCAAAGCGTGAAAATAAATTCGATGCTAACGGTTATGCTTTAGAGACCGCAATTTTTGATCAGGATGATGAGTATCTGGGAGGGAAAAATGTTCCTGTAATTCAGAATGTTTATGATAACCATGGTGCTGTTATAGAGTTGTATAACATGGATAAAGATAGAAATGTCATCAATCATCCCGAATCCGGAGTTGCTATTACAGAGTATAAGTATGATGAGCTGGGTAATCGAACGGAGACACTCAGATATGACAAGGACAGGGTTGAAGTAAAAATATAGGCAATCATAAATACGGATATGAATAAACTCATTAATTTGAAATTTCTTATTTCAGCTCTGGTCATCCTTTCATTAGCAGGATGTTCAGGGAAGAAGACAGAGAATAAACCGGAACCGGTTACCACTGTAAAAACTCGTGTGGTAATAGGTAATGAGACTTCATTACTGTTAAAAGATCTTGAAGAAAATGGAGATTATGTTAATAGTCAGGTCTATCCATCTTTAATTAAAGCTTCAATAGTAAATGAAAGCCTTGATGAAAATATTCTTATAATTGATCTCCGTACTTCAAAGCTCTTTTCAGAGGGTCACATCAAAGGTGCTGTAAATAAAAAATTTGAGGATCTTCCAGGTTACTTCGAGGCCGGGATTAAACCCTTTGAGTATGACAAGATAATTATGGTCAGTGAAGATGGTCAGATATCAAGCTATACAACTTCATTATTAAGGTTGATGGGCTATGGCAATGTATATTCAATGCGATGGGGTATGAGTGCCTGGAATAATAAATATGCAAAGAATGGATGGTTTGGGGGTGTTTCTGGGTCTTATGAAACCAAACTTGAGAATAAAATTAATGTAAAGGCTTTTTTAAAAGGTATGCCTGAGCTTAACACTGGAATGACAAGCGGTCCTGAAATTGGAACATCAAGGTTCCGTAACCTATTTGAAGAGGGGACCGGAAACGTTCTTGTTACAGCTGATGAAGTATTCAGTAATCCTCAAATGTATTATATAATTAATCTAGACCGAAAGGATAAATACGAAGATGGACATATTCCCGGAGCGGTAAGGTATAAACCTGATGCTACTCTTGGTTTTACTGATGAGATGGCTTCTATTCCCTTTGATAAAACAGTGGTTGTTTATTGTGGAACGGGACATAACTCAGGCTTCGCAACTGCATTTCTGCGTCTTTTTGGATATGATGCGAGGACCTTGAAATATGGAAATAACAGTTTTATGTACGACAAAATGGTACAACAAAGAACTTCTTTATCGTGGCTTCCTTTTACCAGTCAGGATGTAAATAATTTTAAAGTTGTAAAATAATTGTAACAGATAAGTAATAGGTTAAAGTTCCGGTCTGACTAATGTGTCGGGCCGGAATTTATATTTAAAGACTTCATTGTCAGTATCGTTAGTAATAATATAAATGTTATTGTAACCCATTTGGCTGATAACCATCCATATCCTTGCCGAAATAGTCGGGTCCTCTGATACAAGCAGAACAGGACCTTCATGTTCTCTGATAATCTTCAGGTAATTTTTACTTAGAATGGAATCAGCAGGTATATTGAATGACTTAATCCTCATATCGTTGGTTAGACTATTTTCGTCATCTAAATTTATAATAAGTTTTTCTCCCGGGAAGGTGGCTAACTGTTCTACGCTTATAATATTTTTCTCACTAACTGATGGCTCTGCCCATCTATTTGCATCACTTTTAAAATGATTAGTACCAACTGATCTGATCAGCACCAGTATTACTATCGGTAGAACGATTACAATTACCAGCCTATTTTCCCTTAAGAAATCCATTGATTTATCTCGTTTCTTGTTTCTCGGTTCTCGTTGTTTATAACTCGGTGCTAATATCCATTATCCAGCACCAAGTACCTAGCACCGAGCACCCATTCTCTAAGTCTCTCAGTCACTCAGGCACCTGATGCCCGACGCCCCATGCCCGTAGGCTTTCATTCACATCCTCCATCAAGTTTTTTAGCAGCAAAGTGTTTAGCTTCAATAAATTTCAGTTTAAGGCTATCGGGCAGACTATTAATTTCGGTAAACAATCTTCTTGCTCTTGTCCTTGTTTCAAATAATGCATTTTCCCTGGCTGAGATCCTTTCTCCTGTAAACTGGCTGTTCATTATTGTAATGAACCATTCATTAAGCCCTCCCTTCATTACATAGATATTCTTGTAATTCAGCCCCTTTGCAATAACAAGAGCATAGTTTGAGTTATAATCGCCATTGGAGTATAATATTTTCTTAATATTTTCATTGTTCAGATAACCAATATATTTATTATTAAGTAGTTCAGTGTAAGGGATGTTTAAAGAGCCCGGGATATTGAAGGAGCTGAATTCTTCAGGTGAACGAAGATCTATTATCTGAATTACAGAGTCTTCCGATACTACAAACCTTGCTACCTGATCAACAGTAAAATATGTTTTTTCATCAAGTACTTCAGTTAGCAATTTATCAGGACCTGCAATAAAAGATCTGTTAGCTGAAAGGGGCAGTAAAGCCAGGATACACCCAAGACATAAGAGTCCAACTGAAAATTTTTCTCTTGTATTCATTTTTGCGTATTTAAAGATCACTGGTTATATCTGGTCGGGCAAATTTCTTTTCTGCTTTCTCTGCTAACCAAAACATTATTACTGCGACAATTATAAGAATAAAAATGAACAGCCCCGGAGAAATACCAAAAACCTCATTTACCTGAATAGGTCCTTTGTAGCCGCTGTTAGATAATTTCTGTATCAATGGGTAAGTTTCAGCAAAAAGAAATGCTCCGGCCAGACCGCCTGCGAAAAATAACATTGCATCAATTTTGCCTATTGAAAGTGCGCTTAACCCTGTACCCGGGCAAAATCCGCCCATTATGAAACCTGCACCCATGATAATCCCTCCAACTATTGAAGATGTAACATAGAATTCATTAACAAATACCATATTCATATTGAGCAGACCAAAAAAGCTTAATAACTGAGAACCAACCAGTGCAACAACAGCAGCTGTGAAGAAAACTTTGATTACTGTAGCATCATATCCATAAAACATGCCAGCAAGCTTCCTGCTCGATGAAAATCCTGCCTGTTCAAGTGCAAATCCAAATCCAATGCCAATCAATACCGCAATTAATAAATTGAGCCATTCAGGCATTTCTATAAGTGATGATATTGGTCCCATATTTTATTGTCTATTTGTCTATTTGTCTTGTTGTCTTGCAGTCTTGCAGTCTTGTGGTCTTTAGCTTAATAAAATCGCCTATAATACTTAATACATTTTCCCGTTGCGCCGTTGCGCCGTTATTCATATCCAATTCTTTCTGAAGAACCATGCAAATATATAGGCGGAGCCAAAAATTGCAATCATAGTTACAAATCCGGCTACAGAGAGAACGGCCATTCCTGATAAAGCAGCACCACTGGTACAACCTCTGGCAAGCTGAGCCCCATATACAAAAAAGAGCCCCCCCAGAAAAGCAAAGATCAATCGTCTTTTGTTTGATATATTTGGCGATTTTTCAATTTTAAACTTCAACCTTTTTGACAAAGCACCTGATAAAAATCCACCGACTAATACCCCGATAACTTCAAATGTAAGCCAGTTTTTTAAAGGCTTTTTTCCCTCTTCAAAATATTTGCTATAGTAGGTTGATTTTTCAGCATGTGGTCGGTCAACAGCACCAACAATTGAGACAACACAGTATTTAAGCCCACCGCTTGCCCCAAGTCCACGACCGGAAAGGAACATTGCCAGAAGCAGTACAATGCCAAGCAAAGTACCTGCAATGTATGGATTCATGTATCTGTTTTTCATTTTTTTGAAAATCTGTTATGAAAGGTTTCACTGCGAATACAAAAATAGTAAATGTGACTCATTAATTAAACAGCCGGTATATCAATAAAGTTCATGCGATGATTGGCGGAACGGCATAACGTCTCAACTGCTCACCAGAATGAAGGTAAAATAACACAATGGTATCTTGCATGTGGCACTTCATGAAATAATTTGGACATGTAGGAGTAGATTGCTTTGCTGCTTTACTCCTTGCAATGACCGTGTTTAACAAAAAGGGTATAACTCACCGCTATACCCTTCATTATGATGTATTTATAAGTCTAAGTTGCGGGAACCAGGTCCTCAGTTTTAATTTCAGCAGGAGTGAATATTCCTATTACTCCTTTAATACCCACGCTCATTACAATATTATAGAAGAATGCGATAAATCCTATAAACATTAAGGTTCCGCTTGCAGCAGCAAGAATCATATATAGATTGAATTCCCCATTGATATAAAGAGAACGTCGCAGCATTCCATTAAGTCCTGCCATTCCCATGAATGCTCCCATCCCGATACCTCCGATAAGATGACACCAGAAATGAATATTAACCAGTTTCTGACTATATACTTTAGCTCCATTGGTTAATATTGGGAATAAGATATAGATAGCTGAGTAGAGTGTCATTGTTAATCCGACAAGTATTGCCACATGAACGTGTGGACCAACAACCCACTGAGTATTATGGAGGATCCTGTTCAACCCTACATCAGCCTGCATTATGCCTGCTGGAACCGCAAGAGCAAAACCAAGTAATCCACCAATCAGGAACTTCAAAGGATTAGTCATTTTGAGAGGTCTGGCGCTCCAGAGTGTTGCCAGAGTGATAAAGAAAGCAATACCCTGAGTGATAAGTTCAAAGGCTGTAACCATCTCACCTGAAAGAACTTTCAGGAATGCGGGCTGAGCCTGGTCTGAGAGAAGATGATGCGACCAGACCGTCCATGAAACAATTAATTCAACAAGCAAAGCAGCACGGGCAATGTTCTGCATGAAAAGTTTTTTGCCGCTTATCATGGTAGCCAGAAGATACCATGTACCAGCTACAAAAATCAGTACAAGTCCATCAGCGATGAGATCCAGACCCCACCAGAACCAGTTCTTATACAGAAGTGCATCAATAGCAGTCTCTTTAAGGTCAAAACCTAATATTGCAGCAACCATATAAACAAGTATCAATACACCTGTAAATAGAATTACAGTAGTATTCAATGCCATATCAACACAGCCTCTTGCAACCGCGGCTACTGGAAGTGGAACAAGATGTTCTATATTCTCTTTCTTAAATAGATTTTTGAATCCAGTGATTCCCAGTGCTGATGCAAGTAATGCTTTTGAAGGTTGTTTATCCCATCCTTCTGGAGTATAAGTGATTGTTTTGAAGATGTTTATAACAAACAGCCCTGTGCCTACCATTACAATAGCTATTCCTACAATAAAAAATGTTCCGCCCCAAACACTGAACTGAGAGAAATCGGCCGGTAATGGCCAGTATAAAGTGTAAAGAGGAGCATAGTGGCTTACAAAACCTGAAAACCAGAAAATAAAGGTTCCAATTGTAATAAACAGGAATGTCAGGTTTCCGGATTTGATACTCCAGAGGGGTTTCTTCATCAAGAATGGAACAAGAAAAAGAAACGCTCCGCACACGATCAAATATGTTGAACCGAAAATGCCAACCAGCGGATGGGCTGTCAGAATTGCAAAAAACTGGCTTTCTGAGATGAAGGAAAGAGGTTTTACTTCGTATAGCCTCATCAGCATTCCTTCTATAATGACAAATCCGAAATATATAAGACCCATGACAACGAAGCGGAGTGTCAGTTTTTGCATTGGAGTAAGCGTTTCGGACTTGAAAAGTTCCTGCTCACCATTAATTAGGGTATTAGTAAAACTCATATCCGTTAAGATTTAAAATTTGTAAATATTAATTCGTTGTAATGGCCGGGATAACCTGAACTACATCTTTCTCAATCATAAATACCCCTTTTGGCCCAGAATATTCTGTTGACCGTATTGTATAGACACCTTCCATATCGAAATGCCAAAGAAGATCATTCCTGTGTCCCGGAACAACCTGCATCTGGAACATCATGCTGTTATCACTTCTGAACAGGCCGAAACCATAGGTCAGATCTTCCGATTTTACATCGAAAAGTACATTGTCGTTAACATTAATTATCAGCTTCTCTGATGGCAAATTAAACTGATGGTCTTTTACTGTTATGACAAACGTTTTGTCGGGTGTATAATCTGATCTGTTAAGATCCATTTCTGCCCACGGAATGGTATTGTAGGTGATAATGTGGAGTGAAACACCAAGAATAGTAAGGAAACCGACAAAAGTGTAAAATAGTGCCGGTTTTATAGCAATACCTTTGCCTTTTCCGGTAACCTTTATACTGAACCATATTATCAGTAGGATTATGACAATACAATAGAACGTATATGCCAGTGTCTGTCCGGTGAGAACCAATTTTGAATCAATCATACTACCTCCTTTTAAAATATATAAATTGATATAATGTTATAGCATATTAAATTAAAAAATCAATCTCTTCTTTTCGCCAGATCGGATAATGATGTTTCTTTCAGTACTTTAAGGATATTGTTTCTTGTTGTTTCCCATACAGAATGCATAGAGCATTCATCACTAAACGGACAGACTTTAAAACCAAGAATACATGTATTAAAACTCTCAAATCCATCTATAACATCAATAATGTCAATAAGATAGATGTCTTCTTTGTCTTTACTGAAAGCAAAACCGCCGGTTCTTCCTTTTGTGCTGTGGATAAATCCACTTTTAGAAAGATTTGTTAAAATATGACGCAGATATGAGTATGGGATAGCTAATTTTTCATGAAGGTATGATGCCGACATGTTAGTATCCTCATGAGTCGCCATATAGCTGAGTATATTGAGTGCGTAAGAAGTTGTTTTGCTAAAATTCATAAATGATACCTTTATGTAGCATATTATGCAAAAATATGAAATTGTGTGAAATAATGATATGTCTATGTTATTTATTTTAGATTTTTTTTCTCGTTACCAGAAGATTGCTTCGTCACGGAGTCTATCCCGCAAAGCGGCACTCCTTGCGATGATTTTATGCTTACTTAAGACAACCAATACTTTAATACTCAAAATACTCAATGAATTAATATACCTTTATAAACTAATTTTGAATAAGATCGGCAGATATAAGTTGACAATAGAATACGATGGAACATGCTATTCGGGATAACAGATGCAAAAAGGCGGAAGATCAATCCAAACCACCATCGGGCTTGCGAGTTAGCGAAGCTAATCATTTGTTATTCAGTCATATCTTAAACAATTAAAATATCTATTAATGAAAAAATTTTCAGTTTTTATTTTTATTCTATGCATTTTTCTGTTTGTAAAATGCAATAATGGTCATTTAAATCAGGAACCAGATTACCTGATCCCCTTCACCAAAAATTTACAGGTAAATCCTGTTTTGAATCCTCTGGGAACCAGTAAGTTTTATTGCCCGATACGCCAGGATTCTGTTAATTGGGAGAATAAGGATGTTTTTAATCCGGCCAGTGTTGTTAAGGGTGATACGCTCTTTTTACTTTACCGTGCTGAGGATACTATCGGGAAATATAATGGCACATCCAGAATTGGGCTGGCTTATAGTCTTGATGGATATCATTTTAACCGACAGGACACCCCGGTTCTTTTCCCCTCTGAAGATGATTATATGAAGTATGAATGGGAAGGTGGTTGTGAAGATCCGCGTATAGTTGAAGATAATAATGGAACATATTATATGACGTATACGGCTTATGATGGAGATAAAGCGCGTTTATTTATAGCAACTTCGGAAGATTTACGGAATTGGACGAAGTATGGATCAGTATTTCAAAAGGCTGGTAATGAGTATGTAAATATGTGGTCCAAATCGGGATCAATAATTTGTAGTGAGGAAAACGGAAAACTAATTGCAACAAAGATTAATGATGAATACTGGATGTACTGGGGAGAATCAAATATTTATATGGCAACCTCAAAAAATCTGATTGACTGGACTCCTTTGTTGGAAAAGGATCCGGATAAGATGCAACTGGATACTATGAGAAAGTACACAAGTTCATTTCAGATTTTGTTTTCAACCAGAAACGGTAAGTTTGATAGTGAATTAGTGGAACCAGGTCCTCCGGCAATTATGACAAAACAAGGAATCCTTTTTATATACAACAGTAAAAATAGTCCTCTATACGGTGATAAAAATTTGACGGATGGGACATACGCCGCCGGACAAATAATAACAGACAAGGATGATCCAACAAAAGTGTTATATAGAATGGATAAATGGTTTATCACTCCCGATCAACCATTTGAAATAACAGGCCAGGTAAACAATGTATGTTTTGTTGAGGGATTAGCTTTTTTCAAAAATAAATGGTTGTTGTATTATGGCACGGCTGATTCTAAAATAGCAGTTGCTGAATCAGATAAGAAGAGGGAGATGGGTAAATATTAGTCGCATGAACATTTATGCCGGCTAATTATTTTCTGACTTAAATTCATTGCTATTAACCTATTAATTCTCTGATCAATACATTTATTACAGCTGGAAAACAGGTTTAAGTCCCATACATCTGCAAATACACGTCCTTCATTCAACTCAATACCATATTCCAGAACAGTTTCCAGAGAATGAATATCCGGCAGGGTAAAGTGTCCTTTTTTCAATAGCAGATCCAGCGCTCCGTTACCTGCCCTAACAGGAATAACAGTACAGCATTCAACACCAGCACTAAAGGCAAAATCGAGGGACTGTTCTGCCCAATATATTCCTTCTGATTCCGATAGGAAAGGAGGCCTTAGCAGAACAAAAGCCCTGGACAGTATCCCATGTTGTGTAAGATATCTGACCGGATTTTTGAAATCATCAAGGGTCATTTGCTTATTGAGTATCTTAAGTATCTCAGGATGTACAGTTTCCAGTCCAAGTGCAATGTGTAAATCAGGCTTAAGCATGTCCCTGAAAATCAGGCATTTTTCATCAATCAACCTGGGATGACTTTCAACAATAACTGTTTCGAAGTTATTTACCAGCTCTGCAATCCTTTTATAGTCTTTCGCAGGAATGGCCCTTTCATCAAAGAAACTTCCACTATTATAGAGCTTCAGATGTTTAACCTCAGGCATCTGATTCAGTGCCCATTCAATCTGATCCGGGATAGCGCCTATCGGAACAGATATGTCGGTAGTGTTTTTCCACAGATCACACATCAGGCAATGGAAAGGACATTCACGATTCGTAAGAAAGATGATTGCAGTATCTTCAATTTCCCCTGAAACGGTACGCTCTTTTTCTATAAGCCATGAATAGGGTCTTAGCGGATCAACAGAATTCTTTTTTCCGCGATTGGACAATATCCAGTGGTCATTAATGAAATCAGTATTTTCATTCATAAATTGAAAGAAACTCTTTCCGGTATTCTATTTCTCTCTCCGGGAATTGCCTGTTAAAGTCTTTGGAGGAAGCGGCCCCATGTTGAAAGCGTCTTTTCCGGAATACCGGCATCTCCATTCCTGTAATAGCCTTAACTCCATGAGAAACAATTTGTCCCTTCATATCATAAAGTTTTTGATGATCCCAGTTGGTTATGTCAATATAAGGAATGCCTTCCGAAATTTCAATCACATTAGGTAAGGTATAAGGGCTGAATTCTTCAAAATCCAGAACATCTGCAGGAGTATAGGTTCGCATATATCCCCTGCTCAATCCTCCTGAATATGTTAATGAATGTTTAATTGATTCAACGCCCCATCCTTCATGATAAAGCATCAGGTTATTGAGGACACTACGTATGGTTAGTTCAGGATTTTCTTCAATTGGATAGTCTTTTAAGTTCTCATCTCCTCCATCTCCATCTATTATGTATTTCCAATCAGGAAAGCGCGACCGGATTCCTTGTAAAAGTGATAGATTCATTGTTGCAGCTTGGATATCAAGAGGTTTGTAATCTTCGACAACCTTCACAGCCTTCTTCCAATCCAATGCTGAATAATCCAGTTCAATGGGCTCCAGAAACAATTCAAGATTCAGCATTTCAAGAAATTTTCTGGCCTGGATTAAATCATCTCCGTCTCCGTCAATGCTGAGTGTAAAAGCTTTTAGCCTTGAGGGACTTTCACCAAGCTGTTTTAGTGCATGATAAGTAAGCAGAAAAACTGAACCACTGTCAATTCCGGCAGAAAAAGTAACCCCAATAGGACCGGTTTTAGCACGGTGCTGCAGCCATTTCTTGATTTCATTGTATAAAATGCCAATATAATTTTCACCTATTCGTTCCGGTTCCCAGTTTGTAAATTTATTTCGTTGAGGAGTGAAAAACCGACTATAAACCGGATTTGGATCAGGGCAGCCTAGAAGTTCTATTTTTGTAATATAGTGAGCTGGAACCAATCTTGTATAAGATGGATGGAACTGGTTATCAAGACCTTCCTTTTTGAGATAATCAAAAATGATATCAATACGCTCAGCAATAATCAGATTAGGACCAGCTGGTCGTTTAGCAATAAAATATCGGATAGGACGGCCAATAGATCTTGCCATACGAATTGTCTTCCCTTCGATTGAAACAAGAGAAAACTGTCCGTCAATTTTACGAACAGCTTCAACATCTCCTGATCTGACAATATTTACTGCTTCTTCATGGGTCATATTATAAATGACATTCTTCTCCGGATTAGTAAGATCCACTACATTGTTTACATATTGACTGTTCATATTCATTGTTTTTTATTTATAATACTTTAAGTACTTTAGGCACTATTCTTCAATTATTCCTGTTCCCTGTAAGATAGTTAGATAACGATCACAGATAATGTCCTTATATATCTCCTTTTTCCCATCTGACCAGGTTATCTCAAGCTGGTCTATCTGTTTTTGACGGCCCATTCCGATATGAAGACGGGGATCATTATTTGAGAGGTAGCTTGTTGCCCATTGATTGATCAGAACCTGTTTCTTATCATCTGATATTACAGTTACCTTTGCCCCTATAGCTGCTGCTGGCCCATCTTTGCCTTTCAGAGTCACTCCCAGCCAATGGTTGGTGTTACCCCCGTCATTTCTGAGTAATGCTGCAGTTGCCTGAAGATCAACATGAGAAATAATAATGTCCATGTCGCCGTCATTATCATAATCCCAGACAGCTAGTCCACGACCTGAACGTTTGGTTGAAAAGTAGTTGCCGTGTTTCTGTCCAACATTCCTGAAATGTCCTTTCCCGTCATTCTCAAGTAAAAGAGGGTATTGGAGAATTAGTTCCTCTGCTGTTCCATTAGCAGCAACAATATCAAGATCACCGTCATTATCATAATCAAATAATTGTCCTCCCCAGCTGCCCTTTCCAGATATTGAACCTGAAACACCACTAGACTCTGTTATATCTGCAAAAATACCATTCCCAATATTGTGGTAAAGGGCTCCATATCTAAGATCTGCAACAAGTATGTCTATTAACCCGTCACCATCAACATCACCGACTGATCCATGCATCGAACCTGTCGGAATCCCCTGGCTATTGGCAGCAACACCGCTAGCCACGCCAACTTCATTATATACCCCGTTATCATTTCTGAAAAGAAAATTCAACTGATGATCATTAGCCTGAAAAATATCCAGATCACCATCATCATCATAATCATAGATAGTCAATCCCATACATTTTGAATCAGGATAACAGAGGCCGTTCTCACGTGTAACATCGATAAATTTCCCATTTGCCTGTTGCTCATACAACATTGATGTCTGACCCTTATACTCAGATGGATGTGGCATCATACCCGGTGTTTGAGTCGAAATATAAGCAGGGTCAAATGCCAGGAAGTTGCCAACCATCAGGTCCATTTTCCCGTCACGATTATTATCATAGAATATAACTCCTATGCTCCATTTTGTAAAACCGTTTAACATATCCGGCCCACTGAGGCCCAATGTAGCTGTAATGTCGCTAAATGTACCATCACCGTTGTTCCGATAGAAAACATTTGGACCATAGTTCAACAAATAAAGATCCTGATCCCCGTCATTGTCATAATCGATAGCTCCGGCCGCCATGCTCCAGTGTTTGTCATCCACACCGGCAATCTTTGAAACCTCTGAAAAGGTTCCGTTGCCATTGTTCTTGTATAACTTATTGCTGGTATTCTTAAATACTTCTCCTTCGGGGTCAGAAATACCTTCAACATATGTTCCGTTCATCAGGTAAAGATCCATTAGCTGGTCGTTATTGTAATCAAATACTGTAATTCCAGACCCACTGCTTTCCAGGATATTCACATAGGAATAGTCCCCAAAAGTATATTTGAAATCAATTCCAGCCTGTTTTGTAACATCCTTAAACTTGACATTCGTATTCTGAGCTGATGTAACAGCTGGAATTAACATCACAAAAAGGCATGAAAAATAAACGATAAATTTATCTTTCATTTTTTTAGTGCATTAAGATAACCATCTGATGTTATGATTCTTGTATTATATTCCTGACGGTAATTCTGAAGTTCAGGATCATTTGGATAGGTGTCCTTTTCAGATGGAGGATAACTGGACATACCATGAAAAGGAAGTGGTAATACCGCATTACTGAACGCTGTGTTTATATCCCCATCTTTCACCCAACCCACGCTATGGATAAGAAAATCACGGCTCCATCCCTTTTTCAGTTTTGGCAATTCTTTAGCATCGAACTTAATTGAAGTTTCATCACCAGCATTTGAAATAATATATTTATTATCTGACTCAGCAAGGAGCGGTAATACATCTCCAAAACGCGTATAGTTCCCTAATAAATCTCTCCATTTCGGATCTTTATCTACATCGGAATAGTCAAACCAATGAGGTCCGTAGCGGCCGCCTTTTCTATAACTCCCGGAAAACCCTCTGTAATGAAGGTCGGCAGAAATGGGATTTAACACAGTTGAAATGATCGGAGCATTTGAAAGACAATCGGAAAAGAATATTTGATCCCAATAAATCTCCATATTTGTTCTGATCCTTATACGGTGATCTGAGGTAGGAATTTTACCGGAAAGATCTGCTATCACAGTCTTATCCTTACCCATAGGAAAGCCCAGGTTATCAATTACCGTCTCCCATTTACCTTCCTTATTTATGATCTGGATGATTGGCGAAATGACTTTTATATTGTCGGATTGAGAAATAGCTACGTTTATACTGGCATCAGTCGGAAATATCCATCCATTCAAGAAAAGGAAAAGATCGCTAGTTTGATCCATTTCACCGAGGTCAATAATCAGGTCTGTCATCTCTGTTACTCCCTGATATTTAGCAGGTCTGAAGTCGGAGAGGTACCTGTCATCTTTTTCAGAAATAAATGAAAGCACATCGTTTCCATGCGAATCTTTTGCCATTATGGGGATATGCTTTTTTCTGACCTGAGAAATTTGTAAGTCTGGGAAAGGTGGTGGAGAAAATTGTTCAGGAACGAAAACATCTACTGAGTCGGGATGATCAACAACAACTAATTGTATCTTGTCCATATATATAGTCTCCCACAGTTCTGATGTCACCTGAATCGAATATAATCCTTTCTTTGGTTTTAAAAATTTACCGGATATTTTTAAATAATCATCTGATGCATTAGCAAAAGCATAAGCAGTAGTGCTTCCCATAATACCCAAAGGCATTCCTAGAGCACTTCTCCATAAGATATCCTTAACAAATACATATTTATCACCATCCCATGTATATAGGAAAGGGCAGGATCCCTTCAGGGTCTGAGCTTCTATAAGCGCCTGATCAATACCAGGGATAAAGATATTCTGTGGTACTCCATTTGTCCATGTAATTCTTATAACATCAGCTATTGCCCGGTTTCCTATTCCGAAATGTATATTAGGATCAGTAACAACCATTGTCTGGTATAGATCACCGGCTCGTATTTCCACTTTTGCTCCAATCCCGAAATAATTATTTTTGGCACTGCCTGCTCTTAGGCCAACAAGCTTCATTTTTACAAAATGGTTATTATTCCCTCCATCATTTCGCAAAAGAAATAATCCTCCATTTAATCCGGCAATTATCACATCAAGATCACCGTCGTCATTATAATCAAACACAGCAAGTTGTCTTCCTGATTTTACATCGGCAGGTAATAAATCAGATGCATCTGTAAACTTTCCTTTTCCGTCATTATGAAAAAGAAAGAGTCCTCTTCCACCTTTCTCTGTTGATTCTCCGGCTATTAAAAGATCATGAAATCCGTCATTGTCAAAATCCAGGAAGGAGACATCATATGCTTTAACCGGGTCAAGAGCAGCAAATATTGCTTTTGAATTTTCATCTCGTTCAAAACTGCCATTGGTGAGATTACGGTATAATATATGATCTCCTCCATTTAGTGAAGCAATGAACAGGTCTAAGAAACCATCATTATTGTAATCTCCTGCTGCTATGGCTCCTGAGCCTCCATTATTTGATAAACCACTATTCTCTGTTATGTCCTTAAATAATCCCTGTCTTTGATTTGAATATAGAATATTACTTGCATTCTCATTCACAACAAAAAGATCAATGTCACCATCATCGTCAAAATCGCCAAAAACTGCGTCCCTGGTAACAACATCATCACCTGATATACCCATTTTGTTTGCCTGTTCCTGGAATGTTCCGTCTGAATTATTCTGAAACAGCATGTTAGTATTTGAACACGCTTCAAACAGATCAAGATCTCCATCGTGATCAAGATCGAAAAACAGAACCTTATTTACCTCTTTTTTACTTCCGATTTTGGCTTTGTCTGTTACATCTTTGAAAGTTCCTTTTCCACTGTTTTTGTATAATATACCACCACTCTCTTTCGAAATATACAGATCAAGAAATCCATCATTGTCATAATCGGCAAATGTAGCTGATAACTCTTTACCTGAATGATTTATACCAGCATCAACAGCAACATCTTTAAACCTCCCCATTTCATTATTGAAAAGGTAATGTTTATAAGAAGAAGAGGCATGATCATAGCTTCCGGCATACAGATCAATATCATCGTCGCCGTCGTAATCAGCTGCTTCAACATGAGTATAATTTCTGAATTCACTGTTTTCTCCCTCCGCAAAGGATTCAATAATATTCAACCCTGAGGATGATGTTACATCGGTGAATTTTATAACATCCAGAAGTGACACGTTGTTATTGTTCTGTAATAAAGATTGCTGATCAAAGGTTATAAGCGGAAACCCGATCATGGACCCTCCCGGACCTTTCAACTCCATGATACCTGCCTGATATGGAGCAGTAACCTTCATATAGTTATGGAAAATAGCAAATTGTGTAATAGCATTTTCCTTATCCTGCTTCTTAAGTGATATGAGAGTTTTCTCATAATAATCTATACCTTCTTTAGGAAATTCGGGGAATTGCTTTTGAATTAGTTCCATTTGTTCCAATGCCTTATCGGTATCTCCATTCCTGATATAAATCTCAGTAAGATTAAGCTTAGGGACTAAATTACCCGGAGCTCTCTCAACCAGATTAATAAGGTAATTTTCCCGTTTCTTTTGAGAATCCTTATCTGAATCTACAGAATATAATTCTGAGAGGTTATATAATATTTTAATATGACCCGGAGATATTTTAAGTGCATCTTCAAGTTCAGAAATAGCACGGTCACGATCATCATTCATCTGGTATACTGTAGCCAAAATCAACCTTATACCAGGGTCTGTCGGATCAATTTTTATCCCTTTTAAGAGCTGTTTTTCTGCTTCAGCATACTTGCCCATCCGTAAATACGCCAACCCAAGATTTGCATAACCAAGTTTTTCTTCCGGGGCCAGATCGATAAATTTTAAAAATTCCTTTTCGGCTTCGTCAAGTTTAAACTCTTCTAAATATGCCAGACCCAGGGTTTTGGCAGTCATTAAATCCAGAGATTTTTGCTTGCTTTTCTCTTCCTTATTAACACAGCTAAAAAGGAAGAAGGAGCAAAACATAAGCAATAAACCATATTTTATGTTTCTCAGATGTAAAAATTCTGGTTTGGATCTGTCAGATAACCATTTGATCTGAAGGGAGGGAACCTTGCGTTTATTTATTATCATTTTATTTTACAATTTGAAGTAGATTTATCCGTTTCATAGCAGCAAAATTAAGAAATTAATAAAACCAACAGTGAGGTTATCAGGATTCATTATAAATACCTTTCCGAATATGTTAAAATAGCTGCTGATAATACATTTTAATTAACTATTATTCAATTTTATAAGCGACAGGGAGTCCGTTTTTAATCTCCATCAGACTAACAAATCCCAAACGATTTCCTTTTTCATCAAATTGAATTGGTCCGGTTACACCAACATAATGGATTTTTAATAATGATTTTTGAATCTTATCACGATCCAGGCCGGCATCTTGTATGGCTTCGATAATTAAATTCATGCCATCATAAGCAAAGGCTGAAGCTGCGCCTGGAATATAACCATAAGTTCTTTGATACTCCTCTCTGAAGGTTCTCCCGTTTGATCTGAATATGTCTCCAGAAGTTACCATAATAACATTCTCAAGATTTTTTAATTCCTGATCTGATAAATCCTTTTCACCCAAGACAGATAATGAACAAAAAACAGGTTGATTCATCATTCTTTGCCGCATTTGCTGAATTATTTTTATTGAAGATGTATGTTGACCAAATAAAATAACAGAGCTGACATCTGCTTTGTTAATCTGATCGAGCAGATCATTAAAATCCTGATTGTTATTAGTATAAAAGAACTGCAAAGGATCTGTCTTACCAGCTGATATAGATTTTTTTACAAAGCTTTTTAGGGCCAATTTTGAATCATAGCTATCATCTGCAATTGCTGCGATTTTATTGATATTCCTTTTATTATATATTTCTTCAATCAGCGCAGCTGCCTGCTGATTATCGTTTGGGACACAACTGAAATACCATGGCACAAAAGCCTGAGATAGTGTTGGATCACTTGCCCATGTGGATAAAAACACAATTTGCGCTTTTGTTGATACCTGTTCAACCAGGTGAGCATTACGCCCATCGTGAGAACCCATGATGGCCCATACTTCTTCTTTAAAGATCAGGTTAACTGTTTTTTTGGAACCAGTACCCCAGGGTCCTTCCATTGAACGTACCTCTAATTGGAATGGCCGGCCATTAAAGCCTCGTTTTTTGTTAGCTTCCCGAATAGCTATTTCAGCGCCATGCCTGGCTTCAATAGATTTATTATCAGCAATTAATAGTCCTATTTTTACAGATCCATCCTGATCTTGTGAATCATTTGAGGCCTGTAGATTTGCGATTAAAAAAGCCTGCATTGCTAACATTAAGCAAGCCGGAAATAATAATTTTAGTATTCTCATCTACTGATCCCATTGAATCTTCAAACGTAAGATGGTTGAGGTAATGAAATGTCCCTTCCTATGGCCCGGGCTATTTTCTTAAGATCGGTCATCAAATGGTTAAAATCATCCAGATTAAGCGATTGTTTACCATCACAAATTGCCACTTCAGGTTTATAATGGACTTCCATAATGATTCCATCTGCTCCTACAGCTATCGCTGCTTTTGTCATTGCAGGCACCATCCAGCTGAGTCCAGTCCCGTGACTGGGATCTACGATTACCGGAAGATGACTGAGCTGCTTTAACATAGGAACGGCGCTCAGATCGAGGGTATTCCTCGTGGAAGTTTCAAAAGTACGAATACCCCGTTCGCACAATATTACCTGATCATTACCCTGATTGAGTATATATTCAGCTGCCTGCAAGAACTCTTCAATAGTTGCCATCATACCGCGTTTTAGCAAAATAGGCTTCATGGATTTTCCTGCTTCTATAAGAAGTGGGTAGTTTTGCATATTACGTGAACCTATCTGTAATATATCAGCGTACCTGGAGACAAGGCCAACCTGTCTCGTATCCATTACTTCAGTAACCACAGGCAAACCAGTCTCTTCTTTGATAAGTTTGAGTAATTTCAATCCTTCTTCTCCCAACCCCTGAAAGCTGTATGGTGAAGATCGTGGTTTGAAAGCGCCACCTCTTAATATCCGTGCCCCCCCAGCCTTTACTGCTCTTGCAGTTTCAAACAGTTGTTCCTGGCTCTCAACGGCGCAAGGGCCTGCAATTATAACAACTTCAGAACCTCCAAACTCAACCTCATTAATTTTCACTATTGTTGAATCCGGTTTTGTCTTCCTACTCACTTTGGAAGGAATGGGAAATTTATAGTCTACCGGATTATCGCATGAAATTGTTTCCATTGCTTTTTTCTTGTCAAATTAATATACGGACTTTGTAATATTTTTCATTCCTTTCTCCATTTGAGGAGCCGGAGAAAATTCAAACCTGCCATTACGAACTTCAGCTATACTGATTTCTCCAATATCATTCCAGCTTCCATCCAAAACAATCTTGCCTGTGACCCCCTGATAACCCTGAAATGTCTTCTGGTCTGTCAGTAGATCACGGATCAGTACCCGGTTAAGTCCTGCTTTTTTAATTGCAGCAATGATCATGTTCATGCCATCGTAGGCATGGGCTGCAAATACATCAGGTTCCAGGCCGAATCTCTTATAATAATTGGTTTGAAATGCCTTTAACTGAGGAATATCAGCGTCGGGGTTATATTGGCATGTTGTTACTATACCTTCAGCAGCCTTACCGGCAATTTTAAGAAATTCGGGAGAAACCATTCTGTCAGAGCCATAGACAGGTTGTTCCATCCCCATCTCCCTTATCTGACGTAATATCATTCCGGATTCTCTAGCATTTCCCCAGATAAGTATAGCATCCGGAGAAGTTTTCTTTATGTTCTCTAATTGCATTTTAAAATCTGTCTCTCCATCTTCAAATCGCTCTTCCATCATCATAGGATGACCTAAACGTACAGCAACACCTGAATATTCCATGATACCTACTCTTCCATACCTGTTGTTGGCCCTGATAACTGCTACACGGTCATGTCCCATCTTTTCAAAAATATAGTTTGCCAGAGCATAACCACTTGCCCGGTCATCACTCATAACGCGAATCATCCATGGTATGGCTGTTTCCGTAAAGGTAGGATCCGGATCACCTGTATTGACCATCATTATCTCCAATTTCAACGTTGCCCGTAATGCTACATGACAGACTATATCGTCAATGGAACCCATCCAGGCCCAGACCTTCTCATCATCCATTTTCACCACTTCATTGGCAGCAGCACCCCATAAGCCAACATCATTGTGTACCATCAGCTTAAAAGGGATTCCTTTATATCCTCCTTTTTCATTAGTTTCATCAATTGCCAGTGTTGCTCCATTTAACATCTGTTCACCCAACGACCTGATCATTGAACCTTCCAAGGGTCCCAGAAATCCTATTCTAACCTCCTTTAGATCTCTGGGAGGCAATATTTCCCTGCCTGCTCCGTAGAATTGTAGAGGTTCAATAAAATGGTATATGTAGGCTTTCTGAAAATTATCATAAGGGAAGACATTCTCCGGTGTATTGCCATACATCAGTTTTTTCTCCTGTCCATTTAAATCTGAACCCGTGAACACCAAAATCAGAATAATAGTTGCTAATAACCAATAGTTAAGCTTCATGGTATTGATTTTTTAGTTTGATTTGCAAATCGCATACACTTCAATTTCAACCAGAAGTGTTTCCCAGCATAGTCTTGCCTGAATTCCTGTGCTGGCAGGAAGAGGATCAAGTTTCATCCATTGATAAAAAGTGGTACGGATCTTATTGAATTCATCATAATCACGTTCAATATCTCTTAGATAATTAGTTGTTCTGACAACATCATGCCACGACATCCCTTCAGCAGACAGAAGAGTGGTGATATTGCGGTATGTTCTCCAAAGTTGTGCCTTAAAATCGCCAATATGTTCAGGTTTGCCTTCTTCATTTACGCTGGCTGTCCCTGAAACGAGTAGTACCTTATATCCTCCGAGATCAAGGCGAAGCGCCCTTGAAAAAGAAGATGGTTTCTGATAGTTATACGCTTCATTGATAATCTGGGGGGCATGTACTACATGTTTTGGAATTGGAGGACGCTCATTATGTATATCCGGATAGACGGCTCCGATAATTTTATTATCATCAGATAGAATACCAAGTTTTTTCATCTCTGTACTTTCCCCGTTTGTAAGCTTTAAAATATCTATTAGTAATTGTTTATCACCCATTAGTTCTATAATTTTTATTAATTCAATTTAATTTAATTTAATTTAATTCTTTCAACCCTTTCAACCCTTTCAACCCCTTCAACCCTTTCAACCCTTTCAACCCCTTCAACTTTATCTAATCAATTCTCCACGACTGACACCATGTGAAGTGGCAAGCCAGATCACATCATCCTTCACATCAACGCCAATTATGAAATTGTGCGAAATGGACGGGGATAATGGTATTTCCCTGGTAGATTTATTTATAATATTATCATCGTTACGGCCATAATTTTGTATAATGATTTTTCCATCGCTGTCGTTATCATTTTTCTTATATGTGACCCAATTATTTCCATCAGTACAGCTTAAACCTAAATCAGTACAAACGTATACAACTGGCCCATCTGCCCTTACAAAGTTGATGAAATTGCTTACTAAACCACTATCGTGGTCAAAGTACCCTTTCCAGTGGACTCCATCATACCGGCTTAATCCAAAGTATGTTGCTACCCATAAAATGCCATCTGCCCAGGTTGTTCCGGTTGTTATATCATGAACTACGCCGTCGTCAGGAAAAAGGTCTATCTCCATATTACCATCGGGATCGATATAATCCCTGAACTGTTTGGTTTTCGTGGTATACTCAACTACACCACCTCCCCAGGCCGCAATAAATACCTTTCCATCACCAGCAGAAACACCGTATGTCCAGGGTTCGTGCATGGGAGCATTCTGTTCCGTGAATATTTCCCATTTTTCAGTGTATGTATCATACTGACCGGCACCGCCGCCTGTAGCAACCCATACATATTTCCCATCGCATATAACACTGTAAATAAGGTCATTGGGCATTCCGCTATTGAACTGATTAAAGGTTTGAAATTTACCGGCAGACCACCGGGTTAATCCTCCAAAAGTTCCAATCCAGACATCTCCGGTTAATTCACTTACATCAATGGCAACAACTCCATTATGGGCCAGACCATCTTCTGTGGTATAGGTTCGCCATTTTCCCTGCTCATAAACTGCAAGACCATCATGGGTTCCCACCAATACCCGGTCGCCATCTATACGAACAGCATATGTATGATCAGAAGGTAAACCATCATCAGTGGTAAAATTGCGCCAATGGCCATATACAGGCATTGGTTTTGTCTCATCCGAAATGAGTCCAAGAGAGCCGATACCCAAAATGACAATAGCAATAGTGGTATAATAGATTGATTTTCTTAGTACAGTTTTGCTCATGATTTCATGACTTAATTAGATTTAAAAAATGAGGCATGCTCTGTTTTTGATGTTTTTTGTTCATATTCAGGGCCACTTAGAGTTTTCAGGTAATCAACCAGTTCATTAAGTTGAATTTTCGTCATATCACCTACTAATCCGTGTTTATCATCCTGTCCGTATATTGTCCATATCTCTTCAAGTGTTTCAGCACGTCCGTCATGTAGATAGGGTGGGGAAGCATATATATTATTAAGGTGAGGGGTGTCAAATAACATTGAATCATCAGATGCTGCAAGTGTACTTACGTCTGCAGGTTTTAAGTTTGTGTAATAGGGAGGGGGATGGCATGTTATGCAACGATTAATTTCAGGGATGACATTACCAAAATTATCCACGCCACGTTCAAAAGTTGCTTTGCCACTAAGTTGAGATTCAGTCAACTCCCCGTTTGGATTATATTGTAGGTTTGGAGGATAAGATATACCTGTTATTATATAAGCAACAAGGGCATCAAGATCTTCATAACTAAACTGTTCTGTTCTTGTCAGAACGGTAGAGAAACGCATCCCGTCTTGTTTATATACTGTCTGGTTTTTACCGTTCCACTTAAATGGAGGAGTATCTCCAATTTCGCGCAAAGACTGTGTGTTTGTAACATTACGTCCCATATCCTTGGAAGCCATATTATACACCAGTCCGTCCTCATGTGTGTCGGGATGACACGTATAGCAGGCATATTGGTTCTGGAATGTTCCTCCTGCATTATTCAGAAGTCTGCGTCCTTGTCTGGGCACTGTGATCCTTCCTGGGCCACCAAGGTCGATCGAATTAATTGTTGTAAGGGTTTTGGTATTTATTACTGAAATCCTGTCCTCAAGTTGTTCAGCTACATATAGACTTTTACCATCAGGCGACAGGGCAAGACCTTTCGGATTAGCGCCTGTAGTAATGCGTTTAATAACATAGCGGCTGCTAACTCCCAGGTTATTGGAATAGCTTTTTAACAATTCAGGAGAAGACTCAGCTATTAAGCACCTGATGGAGTCAATATCAATAACAGAAATAATATTTACTCCTGCATTTGAAACAAAAGCTTTTTTCCCGTCTGGTGTAATAACAATATCGAAAGGATCTGAATAATAAGCATTTGGTTCATCGAGCAATAACTGAACAACCTTGCCGTTTTCTTTCTGCTCAATGATTCCTATACCATGGGTCATCATCCATCCCTTTTCAACCTGTATGGATGGGATCAGGTTCTTGGGCCGGATCAATGTCATCATCGCCAGATCTCCGGAAGGAGTAAAGGCAACGTTCTCCATCATATAGGCTGATTCAATGTTTATCCGTTCAGTTATCTTTTGTGTATTATCATCCATCACAGTTAGTTCGCTTTCTAATTTTTCACCGTAAGGAGCTATAAGTGCGCGCCTGCTGGTTATATATAAAAATTTCCCATTGGGCGACAACCTGGCACCTGTAGGATTGTTGCCGGTATTCAACCTTTTTATTTCGATTTTAGTTTGAAGGTCAATGACAGATAGATTTGAACCAAAAGCATTGACAGCATAAAGAAACCAGCCATCGGCACTTAGAGCAAGACCTGCAGGGCCATTACCTGTTTTCAGGGTGTCTACCACTTTTGATGTAGCTAAGTCAATTACAGATACATTATCTGACCACTGGTTAGATACAAAGGCAATGCTTCCCTCGCCATTAAGAATAACGCTATGAGGGTGCAGTCCAACATTGATTTTACTTAATACCTTACCTTTTTCAGGATCAACGACCATCAACATATTCTTATCCTGTGCAACAACAAATAACCGGCTGCCATCTTTAGAAACACATATATTAAATGGTGAGTAATAATCAGCATTGGTCAATTTCGAAAATGCCCCGTTTCTTTGGGTATATAGATGGCACGATGTACATAAAAGCGGATGGTCTTCAACAGCTGTTTTACTATTAACATGCGCCCTGGCTAATTTGCGTCCTGGGGAAAAAATAATCAATCCAAGAACTACTAAAACTGCCAAAATTTTAAATAATTTAAATCTATTCATATCTACTCCAATGAAATCTCTTTTTCTTTAATATTGCTTATATGAACCGGCACAATAACCGGAGATTTTTTAACTGATAGTGGTAACCTGTTCTCGGGAACCATTTCAGGGTCTTCGTGGCAACCTATACATCCGCGTCTCTCATTGGGGCGTAACCAAATCCAGTCACACGGGCCACTTAAAACATTCCCATTCTCATCAATAGTCTGAATTTGAAAAGGGGTATCAGCTATAACTTTTAAATAAAATGAACCATCTTCTTCAACCTCTACTAATCCTAACGTTGAATCTATTCCCAGCACTTCAATTTTACCTGCTTTTGGGATGGCGGAGGCATTACCTGAAGAATGTATTCCTTGAAAATTGATATCCTGACAAAGGAGCAATCCTGTTTTTACTCCCATGTTAACTTCGCTTGGTAGTTTTTTTGGTCTGTTATGTTTTTCAACGATCACAGCTTCAAGTGCATTGTAGTCCTTATTGTTGTAAATAGCCTGACCGATTACTCTGTTCTCAGTATCAAATTCGTAAAGGGCGTATTTATCAGCATCTGAGACACGATAAGAAACCAATAATTTACCGGGTTGCAGTGGAAAAGCAGAGCGAAAATCACCACTGATATCAGACGTATAGTTGACACGGGTATGTAAAGGTCTGTTATAATCGATAGTAACTATATTTCCTTCTTCCTGACTACCTTTTTCTGATTCTATAAAAATAATTTTGCCATTCATCGTTTCCCATCCGCGACTTAATAGCTGGCTTCCTTCGATACCTTTATAAAACATATCTGCTTTTGTACCATCAGGTCGCATAATCTGAAATATCGGATCTTTCTGGTCAGGATTAACCTGTCTGTTAATTGTTAGTACACGGCCATCTTTCAAAACGGTGGAGGCAAAATTTGTATGTGGACTAAAAGTGATTTTCGTAAGATTAGAACCATCCAGATTACATGTATATAAGGAATATCTTGTATTTAATGTATCGTTTATTTCTGATTTGCTAAATACAAGACGACCACCTGGCAAATAAGCTGGATCAATGCAATTTTCCAAAGATGAGGTTACCTGCATGATCTTTGAATTATCTAAATTCATTTCCCATATCTGCCATGGATCATTCTGCTTTTGCCTGGCAGAGAAGAGTAAGTGCTTGCCGTCATATGACACTTCAGGAGAGCGTGCAGAATAGTATCCTTTTGTAAGCACCGTTAATCCTTCTGGCTTAACGGGATCTAATGCTACTATACGAGACTGAGAGCTATATTGTAAGGAATCTATAGATACATTATTAATTTTCTGCATATTTCCTTTAATCTGGGTAAAGATTATTGTGCCATTCCTGATCTTTCCTTTGCACGACGAAAAAAAGATACCTGAAAAGACAAAGGCGATTATGAAGGAGATTATTACAGTAGATTTAATTCTATTCATTAGAAGATTATTTTAAGGTTCCTGAACTGTAAGAATCTGATTGGCCTTAATATTTTCCAATATTTGCAATTTGCCTGAAGGCCACCTTATCTCAATTCTTTCAACATTGTCATTTTTTAAAAGACCAAAATGCATCCTGGAGTCGTTTTGAGAAAGATAGCCGGTTGTACTTTTTTTCTGGGCTGTCTGCACCTTACCTCCTGCAACTAGTTTAACTCTCGAACCTATTCCATCCCGGTTGCTTGTTTGTCCGATCAGATTTAGAGTAAGCCAGTTATTTTGATTTCCTTTATTATTTCTTAAAAATACACAGCGACTGTCCAGATTAACAATAAATATATCAATGTCCCCGTCATTATCATAATCACCCATACATGCTCCTCGTCCTACATGTTCTTCTTCAAAGTATTTGCCGCGATCCGTTGAAACATCCTTAAATTTTCCATCACCTGTGTTTTCAAACAATTGACTTTCCTGTCCATATAGATGTTTAAGTTCACCATTGGATTTAAAAATATCACCATCACCATCATTGTCATAATCAACAAAAGATGAGGACCATCCGACAAATTGTCCTGATGCAACAGATATACCTGAAGGATATGATCTGTCGCTGAAAATTCCATTCCCCAGATTCTCATAAAGAGAACAGTAATTATCATCAGAAATAAACATATCCAGTAATCCGTCTCCGTTATAATCGGCAAAATCGACCGACATGCTGACAGTTGCTTCCCCTGCCTGGCTGAATCCTGTTCCGCTCATTGTACCCCTGTCAATGAATCCTTTTCCCCCGTCATTGTGCCATAGATAATTCACAGTATGATCATTGGCTACATAAATATCTACGTAACCATCATCATCATAATCGGCAGCTCCAACTCCCATTGCTCTTCCGTCAATATCGACAATTCCCATGCTTTTGGACACATCTTCAAATATTCCATCTCCATTGTTGTGATATAAAACATCAGCCTGGCTGTCATAAGCCAATGGACCAGGAAAACCGTCAGGGGCATAGAAATATTTATATTCCGGATCAAAAACAAGGTAATTCCCCACATAAAGATCCAGGAGACCATCATTATCATAATCCATCCAGACAGCTCCTACGCTGCTTACATTTCCCCCTGCTACCATGCCACGTTTTGTAACATTCGTAAAAGTCCCGTTCTTATTATTTTTATATAGTGTATTGGGTCCATAATTACTCACATAAATATCGGGATAACCATCATTATTGAAATCACCAACTGTAACTCCCATGCTATAATCATGACCACCCACACCCGCTTTTCTGGTAACATCTTCAAAAGTGCCATTCTGCTGGTTATGATAAAGGTGGTTCTCAGGCAATTTAGCCGGTTTTTCGCCCTTGGTGAAACCTTCGATCCATGTACCGCTGCAAGTATACAGATCAATATACCCATCCTGATCATAGTCGAGGAATGCAGCGCCACCTCCAACGGACTCCACAATATTATCGAGGTGTTTACCTCCAATGGAATGAACGAAATCCAATCCGATCTGCTGCCCGATCGTCTGGAAGAAATCATCATTAGAAGCAGGTGGTTTTGCAATGGATTGTGAGTTTTTTTTATTGGATTGACATCCGGTCAGAATCAGCGAAAAGATGAAAAGGAAAACAAAGTATTTGTATTTACTTGAATTCCAGCTAAAATTCTTTTTAATAGTCATTGTATAGCTTTCTTTTATGAACCTTTGTTTGATTTATTACAAATGTCAATCTCAACTCTCTAAATAGCAGAATAGGTCCGACTACCTTGTCGCGACCCATTAAACTAACCCGAACAATGGTACATTTTTATTATTAAACAAGGGTTAAAAGAAAATTAAAAAGAGATTAAATTTATTAGCTGTTAGCTGATCATGATGATGGAAGCATTACAGTAACACTCGTTCCTTTACCTATTTGTGAAGTAAGTTGTATTATTCCATTATGATTTTTAATTATCTGATTAACAAGCTGAAGTCCTATACCGGAGCCAAGATAAGTAAGAGCATTGGAGCCTCGGTAAAAAGGTTCAAAAACTTTTTGAAGATCCTCCTTTGAAATACCAATACCTCTATCTTCAAATATAACTTCAATATTCATATTGTTATGCTGAAAGTTTATATCAACTGTATGGTCAGGTGAATATTTGCAACCGTTTTCAATAATATTGGTAACAGCAACCTTTAGCAAATACTCATCTCCAATTATAATCATCTGGTCAGAATCAGTCAATGAGCTATCAATAGAAATATTAATACTATAGTCGCTGTTATACTTTTTTATCTCCTCCTGGGCTTGCCAGAGAATTTCATCAAGTCTTACTTCTTTATATAATTTTTCCGGAATTTCAGCGCTGGTTCGGGCAATCAACAGTAATCTGTTTGACAGGTCAATCAATGATCTGATATCATCAAGTACCGATTCAAGCGCCAGTTTATATTCTGAAGTCGACCGCTCTTTCATCATTAAAACTTCCAATTGACCATTTATAGCGGTGAGTGGAGTTCTAAGTTCATGCGATGCATTCGCAATAAAATCCTTTTGCATTGAAAATGAAGTCTCAAGGCGTTCCAGCATTTTATTAAATGTTTTCGCCAGTCTGCTTATTTCATCATTACCCTTCCCCTCAAAAACTCTTAAATTAAGACTTGATATTGAAATGTCCTCTACTTTTTTTACCAATTTTGAAATTGGCTTAATAGCTCTGACTGAATAAAACCACCCGACTATAAAAAACAGTAAAAAAGTAAACAGACATACAACTGCTAAGATTTTCCTTAATTTCTCCAGATGTAAAGCTCCATCTATATCTGTAGCGGCAGCAATAACTACATACCTGTTATATGTAGTAAAATATAATGTACCCAGGACTTCATATAAATCTTGTCTGTATGTAACAGTATAACCCAATCTTACTCTCTCGAGGACATCATTTCTAATCTTTATGTCTGAATTTTCATCTGAATTGTATACAATATCATTTTTAAAGTCAATAATTAATATTTTTTCATTTTGCAGGAAAACAGGTTTGTCTCCTTCAATTCTCAGAACACGGTTTACATCAATTTCACGTTCATTGAATACTAAATTAGCAGTACTTTTTGCTTTATTGATGAGGCGGTTATAAAAGTCCTCCTTTCGGAAACTGGCAGAAGATAAATATATTGCAAGTGATGCAATTATCATTATTACTCCTCCTGAAAGTAGAAACTGTAATGTTAATCTGGTTCTTATCTGCATTATGGTATGAAGTCAATTTTGATTATTTCGGATTTTAGATTTTGGATTTCGGATTGTTTTTTTCTTAATCCGCAATCCGCAATCTTACATCTCTCCAAATATATAGCCAAACCCAACCTTAGTATGGATCAGCTTTTTATCATATCCTTTATCTATCTTCTTTCGTAAGAAGTTGATATAAACATCGACTACATTTGTGCCTGAATCAAACCTTATATCCCACACTTTTTCAGCAATATCGATTCGTGACAATACTCTGCCGGAATTCCTCATAAAATATTCAAGTAATGAAAATTCTTTAGCCGTCAGGTCGATATCTGTGCCTCCTCTGCGGGCGACTTTCATATCCAGATCGAGCTCCAGGTCATTTACGATAAGCCTGTTAACTGTCTCATGTGATTGATTGGCGTTCCTTAGTAAAACCTTAACTCTGGCAAGCAACTCCCTGAATTCAAATGGCTTAACCAGATAATCATTTGCTCCGGCATCAAATCCATTAATTTTGTCATCAGTTGTACCCAGAGCAGTAAGCATCAAAACAGGTATATTTGAATTTATTTTTTTAAGCTTTTTGCATAAATCCAGACCGCTTATTCCGGGTATTATTATATCCAGTATGAAAAGGTCATATTTATATTGTAGGGCAAGCTTTTCTCCAGACAGTCCGTCATACGCAATCTCAGCATCATAATTATTTTCTTCAAGTCCCTTCTTAATGAATGAAGCTACTTTCGGTTCATCTTCTACAATCAAAATCTTCATTGGTTCCGGTTATAAATAAAAAAGTAGAGGCTAATCTATTCATTTTATACATTATGTATGATTCATAATATCTATCCTGATCATACAAAATTATTGTATGTAAATATATGTTATTATATGAAATTTTAAAAGCCGGAAAAAGAGCTGCAATATTCTGCCTGATGAAACAGTACTGTTGATAATTAATCATTCGGGATTCGCATGTTATTATATAAATAAAGGTATAATTAATTAATTGTATATCGGCTATCAATAATAATCTCAAAATAATTGATCATGAGATTACCTTCGGCCTTCGACCGATATAGTCGGCTGCGTCCTTCGGTCGTCGAAGCCGTCCGACGAAGTTGGTGAGTTCGTACCGCCTTAACGGGACTACTCGGAATGACAGGTGAACGTAAGTTTAAGCAGGGAAGAAGCGGTTATTCGTACCCGGATCCTGTAGAAAAGAGAAAAAATACTTGCGAATCGCCGTTTATTGCTCTATCATTAAAAAATGCCATGTCATTCCGAGTCTCCATACAATTTTTTTGTACACCATGGATTATGACATCTTAGAGATAATTAATTTTATTATGTTTTTATACAGTTTGACCGTGTCTCGTTTTAGTGCATATTGCCTGCTTCCGAGTATGGTTCCGGAAGATTGAGCCATCAGGTTTGGTACTTCCTTTCATTAGGAATGTCTGCTTAGTAGCATTTCAATTCCTAAAGGCCTTCCGGGTGTAAAAATTATTTAATTATTTAAATTATAACGAAATGGAAAAAATCAGAGAGAATGCTGCCGGTATTGACATTGGAGCAAAAATGATTTTTGTCGCCCTTGAGGGACAGGAAGTCAGGTACTTTTTCACATTCACTGAAGATTTTGAGAAGTTGCGTGATTCTCTGCACGAACATAAAATTGAGACAGTTGCAATGGAAGCAACCGGAGTTTACTGGAATATTTTATACGAAATATTAGAAGAGGCAGTTATTGATGTATGGCTGGTGGATGGTCGTCAAACCAAACAGGTACCTGGTCGTAAGACTGACGTCAAAGACTGTCAGTGGATACAGTAACTTCATAGCTATGGCTTGCTGAACCGGTGTTTTGTTGCGGAAGCCGATATAAAAGAACTTAAGGCTTATCAACGGTTAAGGGAAGATCATATTCGTTCTGCTGCAATGCATATTAATCACATGCAAAAGGCTTTAACTGAAATGAATATTAGACTAACAGAGGTTCTAAGTCAAATACATGGTGCAAACGGTCTGGCTATTAATAGAAGCAATCCTAAGAGGAGAACGTAATAAAGAGACATTATTAAAAATGTGCCATAGCAAAATCATTAAAAACAAGAAAGAGGAGGTTTTAAAATCTTTAAATGGAAGGTACATTAAACTTGGATTATTTGCTTTACAAAAGGCATTTGACTCATATATTTTTTATCAGCATCAAATCGAACAATGCGATCAAATGCTGAGTGAGGTAATAAAAAGAATTGGGAAAGGAAAACCGGACAAAAATCCTGAGGGTCTTAGAAAACCAATCAGGCACAATAAACCTGATATCGATAATCTTGGCATATCTTTATTGAAGATATTTGACGGCAAAGATGCTACAGCATTATCTGGAATAACAGATTATACCTGGATGCAGCTCCTGTCGGAAACAGGTACCGATTTATCCAAATGGTCATCTGAAAAACACTATACCAGTTGGCTTGGCCTCGCTCCTGGCCAACATACATCTGGTAAAATGAAAAAAACCAAAAAGAAAAATGGTCATCCCAAAGCAGGGCAAATCTTCAGGCAGATAGCTCAGAGCTTATTAACAAGTAAACACATCGCTCTTGGTGCATTTGGGAGAAGACTGCGAGCTAGAGGGTTCTCATATAGCCATCAAATCTGTTGCATGAAAATTGGTTGTCTTATATTGGCGTATAATGGTGAAAGGAATGGCATTCGTTGAAGAGTGAATTAAAAAATACGAAGAACGCCTATTAGCGCAAAAGCATAAATCTCTTGAAAGATTAGCAAAAGAATTAAAGGTACAAATATCTAGTAATGTATGAATTACAGAATATTGTCATTAGTAATGGATACGCCGAAAGGCGGAGTAATGAGGAATCGAATCCGCCTTAGAGCGGATGAGCTCATCGAAGGTAATCTTACCTCACAAAGAAAAGCCAAAGAGCTTATGCGCATTATTCCAGATACTCATTAAAATTTAAATGCGTTGACCCTGATAGAGGGGGGCAATAATTAGTTTTTTCGAAAACTAATAAATATATTTGTTTCAAACACCGGTACCAAAAAATAGTTTTTCGAGGTGCCTTTAAATCATATACAAAACTTTAGTCGTTTATTTAATCAATTATAAGCTAACGTTAATGAAAACTTACCATTTGATAAAATATATGTTGGTTATACTTCTGATATTCAGTGAAAAATCTGGTATGAGTATTCAAAATAGTCCGTTTTTTAACGTAGTGGATTACGGAGCTGTAGGTGATAATAAAATCCTTAATACAAATTATATACAATCAGCGATAACTGCTTGCGAGAAAGCGGGTGGGGGTACGGTTTTTTTCCCTTCGGGAACATATCTGTCCGGTTCTCTTGAAGTTTTCAGCAATATCACGCTTCATTTGGATGCAGGCGCCTCAATAAAAGGCAGTCCAAATCTTTCAGATTATAAAAATATGGGGCGTACATCCGAACAGAGAAGCATATCCCTAATTTATGGTATAAATGTATCGAATGTGGCAATTACAGGACATGGAAGTATTGACGGTAATGACTCTGCTTTTATTGATTGGGATGTTATACATCCGGAATGCTGTTATGATCCTGAATACACCAGACAGGGTAAAAACTATCAAAATGCTTTTCCTGATGGACCGGCCGCAATAAAAAATCATGGTAGGAGACCAGGAATACTCATAACATTTATTGAAAGTAACAATATCCTGATGAGGGATGTGACTATCAAAAATGCTCCTAACTGGTGTGTTCACTTAGCCTGCTGCGACCGTGTTGAAATTACAGGTGTGGATTTTCTTAATAGCCTTCTCGTGCCGAATGCTGATGCGATTGATATAAGTAATTCGAAAAATGTAAATATTTCAGATTGTATTATAATAGCAGGTGATGATGGTATTGCAATAAGCCCTTGTGCGGACGGATTTTGTACAAGTGAAACTGAGAATATTAATGTTTCGAATTGTACAATTACCTCACGTTCCTCGGGCATCAGAATCGGCTGGGCCGCAAAAAATATACATAATTGTACTTTCCAAAATCTTGTTATATATTCCAACAGAGGAATTGGTATTTTCTCAAAAGAAAATGAAGTTATTGAAGATCTTCTTTTTGATAACATTATTATAAATACGCGTTTGCATACTGGATGGTGGGGCAGCGGCGAACCAATACATATTTCTGAAATACCATTGGGTACATGGTATGGAGTTGAGCAAAATATTAAAAATCATGGAGTTATCAGAAATATCAGGTTCTCTAATATTAATATTATTTCTGAAAGCTGTTTACTTATTTACGGGTATTATCCAAATTCCATCCAAAATATTGATTTTATTAATATTCGTCATTACTTCAAAAGTGGTCCTTACGGTTTAACAAGGGGTGGAAATTTTGAATTAAGACCTGCTTTCGATAATAAATACGCGATATTTAAGCATGACATCCCCGCTTTTTATGCAAAAAATGTATCGGGCTTGACAATTTCCAAGTACGACCTTACTTGCGATAATGATCTGCCTGCCTTTTGCACAAGCGCCATCTTCTGCGAAGATTTTTCCAATATCAAAATCGATGGCTTTTCGGGAACAAAACTCAACCCGGGTAATGATTATGCTGTCATTCAGTTGAAAAACGGAACGAACGCTACGGTCAAAGATTGCACGGCCAAGCCGGGTACGAATGTATTCTTAGAAATAGAAAATATAAAAGATAACAGTTTTTTTATGAATAATGATCTGAGAGAAGCAAGGACAGCCATCTCACCTTCTACTGCCGGGAATAATTTTAAATGTATAAACAACCTCGAGGCTAAGTGATCTGATCGATTATATGGATGAGGGGCAGTATCTGAAACCTCAATGCAGGGGCAAACACAAACGTACTAATGTAATTTTCAACTAAATAAAGGTCAGTCATATCCGCATATTTGTTTTAAAAAATTATATAATTAAACCATTATTTTGTTTCTAGCATTGTTTGTTGCAGGGAAACTTGGAATTACAAGGATTAAAGCGAATATTTGTAGCTGAACTCAATTAAAAATAGTGGTTGCCATGGGATAGTTATGTGCAGGTATAAAACCACAATGTTATGACGTGATGATTATTAGATATATAGAGGGGGTGGGAGCCAGGTTTTTAGAAAACTAATAAATATATTTGTCTTAACCAACGGCATCGAAAAAAGAAGTTTTTGTAGGTGTTTTACTTTTAAAAAGGAGGTTCAAATGTTTTGCAAAATTACTCTTCGGGTTAGTTTATTTGTGCTTTTTCTGACGATTTCATCTTTTTCAGTCACTGAAGCAATGGCATTTAAATGTATTGAGAAACCTGCTAAAACGGATTTTTCGGTAGAAGAAACCACAAAAAGCATATCAATATCCAATGGGATTATTGAATTGAAGTTTTTTGAAGAAGGATCCGGATTCGGTTTGTATAGCATAAAAAATGTGCAGAAGGATTTTGATTTTCTGCTAGGGGAAACGATGAAAAGCAGTCTGTGGGAGATAAAATTCAAACACACGTCTAATCGACTTGTGACTATTGATAACAATGTAGAATGTAATCGGACATATAATATAGAAAAATCGGCTGATGGCAGCAACCTCACTCTGCATCTGTATTGGAAGGATATTACTCTTGACACTGAGAAAAATGCAGTGAATGTGCATGCGACGATCAGGCTTGATAAATCGGCTCTATCGTATTGGCAGATTAATGTAGAAAATAGGAGTAAACATTTTGGAACATGGGAAATGACATACCCCTCAATAAAAGGATTGAGAGCTTCAGAGGATGAAGATGTTCAGTTAGCTTATTCTGATTTTCATGGGTGTCTGTTAAAAAATCCCGTTAAAAGGATACAGGAGATGTTAGATGACGATCCCAGGCCACCACAGGTTATGTCCTATCCGTCGGCAAGATGTACAATGCAATTCAGCACTCTTTTTGAGGGGAAGAATAACAATGGATTGTATCTTGCAACGCACGATTCGGAAGCCAACGTTAAAAAATTCGGGTATGACATAGATGAAAAAGGCAGAAGCCTAAAATATGGGATAAGGAACTATCCGGAGGGGATGGGAATTCCTGGAAGCGGAAGCAGCTATATGATGCCATACGAGGTGGTAATCGGAGTTTACGAGGGCGATTGGATAACAGCATCAAAGATATACCACGATTGGGCAATTAAACAAAAATGGTGTTCAAAAGGCAAACTATCTCAGAGGAAGGATATACCAGAGTGGTATCTGAATACCCCATTATGGTTTGCAGGTCTGCCGACCAATAACATGATACCTCTTAAAAAATACTTAAATGTACCCATTGCATATCAGTGGTATAGTTGGTATAAATTTCCTTCCAGCTGTTTTGCTGATCCAGACTATTTTGATTATATCCCAAACAAGCAGTTATTCTTGAAAGAAATAAAAAATTTGAGTGGTGCTGGCATAAAACTGGTACCATACATTGATTCGAGATTCTGGGCAACAAATGCCAAAAGCTGGAAGAATGAGTATCCTGAACCATATACCTGCAAAGTACCATATAAATTATTTGATGATTTAATAAGTTATTCAAAGTGGCCAACATGTTTATGGCAGGATCTTACTATTTATTTAGAGCACTGGGACGGAAATCCACAAGCGATAATGTGTCCATATACCAAGTTTTGGCAAGATAAGCAGTCTGAAGTTATAACCAGGCTGGTTTCCGAGTATGGCGTTGACGGTGTGTATATGGATCAGATAGCATCATGCCAGCCTGTATATTGTTTTGATACCAACCATAATCATTCTATTGGTGGAGGAAGTTATTGGGTCGAAGGCAACAGAAAGATGGTTGAGTTATGTAAAGAAAATGCCCGTAAAAAGAATCCGGAGATAATTCTCACAACTGAAGATTTCGCAGAACCTTATATTGATGTTTTTGACGGGTTATTAGCCTGTAATGCTTCCAGTATTGCACCTGAACTTATCCCGATGTTTAATTATGTATATTCTGGGTTCTGTTTAACATTTGGGAGATTAACCACGAGTTATTGGGACAGTATAGAAGGTTCGGCCTATTCAACAGGGTTACCTTTTAGGATGAGGAACGCGCAGATGTTTTTATGGGGTGAGCAGATGGGCTGGTTTGATCCAAATATTTTGAACCTGGAGAGTCCTGAGGCTAAATATTTAAAATCTTTATGCAAGGCACTAGATAAGGATGCGGTAAAAAAATTCCTATTCTTTGGTGAAATGGTACGTCCTCCGAAGCTTGAAGGAGACAATCCGATTCTCAGTGCACCATGGAGTGCAAATCAAAAAAATACTGAGATGCCGGCAGTTTCACATTCTGCATGGAAGGCAGAGGATGGTACTCTGGGATTGGTATTCACCAACATGGATAACTCAGCCCACACCATTAGCTACATTGTGGATATTGAACAATACAAACTACCCCAAACCAAAAAGTATAGTGTAAAAATAATCGATGGAGTTGGTACAGGGAAAGTAAAGAGTTATAATTCAGGCTCTTTTGTCAGAACTGAGAAAATGCCAGCCAGAAGTGTACTCGTTCTTGAGATTAAAGCAGATGAGCCCGCTGTAATAAGTCAAAATTGATGATTTTTGCAAAAACACAATTTTTAATGTCTTGAAAACCAAATATTTGAAAATATAATTTTCTCATTTTAACCAGGTCAATTTTTTATTTTTAAGCTTTTTTAAAGAAAACCGTGAGAAATAATTTCAATATCTTTAAATGGTAAAATAATACTTTATAAAATGGGCATTAAAAACATTAATCGTAGAAACTTCATTCGTCAGGCAGGATTAGGCAGTCTGGCTATTGGTATTCCCATTTCAACTATTAAGAATGTTCCCGGCACCTATAGAGATGTACCGGTAGAAAAGAGTACTACTAAAGGCAACAGAGTTTCCAATCGTCCAAATATTCTTTACCTTCATTCTCACGATACAGGACGGTAAATTTAACCATACGGATATCCTGTTCCAACTCCTAATCTGCAGAATGGCTCGATAAAGCACCTGCTAATCCCTTTTTCCTGTCGGTCGGTTTTATTGAGACTCACAGGAAATACCCCAAACACGATATTGATATCAATCCTGATCATCTGATTCCACCACAACCATTGCCTGATGTTCCGGAGGTGCGGGAGGATATGGCTGATTTTATGGAATCTACCAGCATTCTGGATGAAAAAATGGGAACAGTGCTTGCAGCTTTACGACGTAACGGCCTTGAAGACAATACGCTTGTGATATGCACCACCGATCACGGTATTGCATTTCCAACTATGAAATGTAACCTGTATAATGCCGGCACAGGTATTTTCTTAATAATGCGTGGACCCGGTGGTTTTTCAGGAGGCAAAACAATAAATGCATTGGTCAGCGTAATAGACATTTTTCCAACAATTTGTGAACCTCTGGAGATTAATAACCCTGACTGGTTTGATGGGACATCTGTCATGCCTTTAATCAGGGAGGAAAAGAAGGAAATCAGGGTAGATATTTTTAGCCAGGTTAATTACCATGCAGCTTATGAGCCCATAAGGACTATCCGTACAAAAAGGTATAAATATATCCGTCATTACGGTGACAAAAAAACCCCAGTGCCTCCCAACTGAGATGATTGACCTTCCATTTGGAACAGATACCGATTGATTGTCGCTGTACTTAATATCATTTATTATAACGATCACAAAGAGTAATATCCGGGGACTGCCATGTACCAGCTGGCTTTTCAGCGCTAACAAAGGCACTTGGGGATTTAATTCTATTCACATATTAACCTCTCATAAATACCTCAATAACTCACTTTAACAAATAATTTCTAATTTTATTAATCTAAACCGATACTGGGTCCCCAAGGTTTACTTCGAATTTATACTCCGATTAGTTCAAATGTTAAAAACTATTTATCGTTGTATGCTCAATAATCCAGTTTAGGTAGCTCTAGTGACGATATTTTTTTTCGTCAAGAGGAGAAAGCGAAACAAGAAAAATAACTACATTGATGATTTTTCAGATAAAGTTCAAAAAAAGAATTTAATTATATGTATCCATGAGAAACATCACAATTTGTTTTATTGCTATTGTCTGGTTCTTTTCAATTCCGGATTGTAATGCCCAATTAATTATTGAAAATAAAATAGTCTCTGATAATATTTCTTATGATCAGAAAAAGGGACAAGTTTATTTCGGAAATCTTCCTGTTTTAAGCCTTTCAGCATCTGATTTTGTAATTGAGGAGTATGGTGATGGAATAAAAAAACTGTACAATTGGAATAATCTCAGACAAGATAACCTCTCAGCTCGGATAACGATTTCTGAGGCTAGCAGGAACATCATCCATTTGGAGTGTGATTTACAGGCAGACTCTTTAACCAGACTTAGTGATCTGTTTTTTCAGTTAAAGTTTCTGCCGCGGGATACTGCCGCATGGTCGAAATGCGGGAAGGATTTCCATTGGATACCTAATATTAAATCCAAACCGTCACAAATCGCATCTGACCATGTTTTCCGTTCACCAACTGTTATTATGATGTCTGATATTGTTGGTGTCGCTTTAATTCCTGACATCGACCTGATTAATAAAAACAGGCCGGCTCCATATTATCTTGATATGCGATTTTCTGAAACAGAAGCTCCAAAGATTATCTACGGCATTGCCCCTGCCAAAGTAGAACCCCATACGTATTATTCTAAAAGTGGTGATCCTTTTGTTATAAAAAATGGGATACTAAAACTTGGCTTTTATATAATTATCGACAAGACAAGTTCAAGAAATAAATTATTGAGAGAAACCAATGCTCTGTTATGGGAAAAATTTGGCAAAAACTATTTTTTTCACCAGGAGCCTCAAACAGTCCCATTTAAACAATATGCTGAATATGGGTATGATATGGCACTAAAAGAATTATGGGTTAACGCAAATTATCCCAATTCCGGCGGCATTACCCTCTCAACATATTTTGATAAAGAAAGCAAAAAATGGGGAGGACGTTACTATCTGGACGATTTATGGTTTCAAAGTTGGTTTAATAATATGCGAACTTCCTATGGTCTTTATCAATGGGGAGAAAAACTGGCAAAACCTGAGTGGAAACAAAGAGCTTTGGAAGTAAAAAACTTAATTCTTAATGCTCCTGTTGAAAAAGGATTTTTTAGTACTATATACAACTCCCGCGCAAATTCATGGGTGTCGTCCGGTCAGGGCGGAGGTGAAAATGTCTATCATTTGCCTGACAACTCCTGGACTGCTTACTGGTTAATGAGGTTTAATCAGGAATGCAAACCTGATAAAAAAATTAATGACTTTATTCTCAATTATGCCCTGGCGCTGCTTTCATGCCAACAATCAGATGGTAGTTTCCCTACGCGTGTATTTATAAATAACTTAAGACCTGATTCTGTTTTAAACGGTTCTGCATCTGAAGGTCTTACGATTTGGTTTCTTGCTGAAATGCGTTTGAGAGGTCTGATCCCGGTAAAATATGAGAAATCAGTTGATAATTCTATAAAAGCCGGATTGGATCATCTTCGAAGAGAAATATTGCCCCGGCAAAAATTTGAAGATTTTGAATTATACTTCTCTTGTTCCAGTAAACCATTGGATTTTTATGATTCTGTTTCTGAAATGTATGGACAAAATACGCTTAGCATGCAATGGTGTGCAGAAGCTTTCCGTACAGGTTACCAATTGTTTAAGCGTGAAAAGGATTATAAAGACGCTTTGTATTGCATCGATCTATTATGCTTATACCAACAGGTCTGGAATCCTGATTACCTGAGTTTTTATGCCTTTGGTGGCTTTGGTGTAATGAACACTGACGCAGAATGGAATGATGCCCGCCAGGCACAATTTGCTGAGACTCTGGCTAATTTTTATGATCTTACGGGAAATAGTGAATACATGGAAAGGGCCATCGCTGCAGCAAAAGCCTCATTTACATTAATGGTTATTGATGAGAATAAAGATGTGGCGCCTTATAATTTTAAAGGAACAGAAAGACAATTTGAAATACATGGGGGAATGGCTGAAAATTATGGCCACTGTGGCACAGATTGCCGTTCCGGTCAGTCCGGATTTCACTGGGGAACGGGAAGTGCATTATGTACCAGTATAAATTTATTAAACAGATATGGCGACCTCTATATTGATCCCAAACTTAAGCATGTCTTTGGAATAAATGGGATTGTAGTCAATACTGCTGACTTTGTCAACAATAAGATCATTTTATCCGTTGACAGGATTACAAATGATCAATTTTTTGGTAAAATATTGCAAATAAAGAATGCCGAAAATGTTCAGTTGGAAATCAATAATAGTATTATCCCAATTGATAAACTAGGATTTTTCATACTAAACCATGATAAATAGTATGTGAATTTTCTCGATTTAAAAATGAACGTCATATAACACTTGTTATAACAACTCATGGGAGTGCACTTGACAACTTTGATAAAAGAATATTGATTATGAAAAATGGGCAAATAATAAATTAAATTATGAAAAACAAATTAGCTTCCGCAACACTCTGCTTATTTTTATTTTTATTTCAGTCTGCTTATTCGATTGACTGGCCTTTACTTAAAAAATATTACCAGGAGCATGCCTGTAAGATTGCTCTTTCAACAGGAAGGATTGGCACGGATACATTTTCCCTGGATGGCAGGGGAAATTTATAGGATTGGGAAATCATGAATAGACCGGCAAATTCACTGGTAGGAATTTATGAGGAATTATTATCACTGTCCAGGATTGATTTTTTGCCTCAATACAGAGATAACTCACTTGTACATCAAATATCAAGTTATGATACTACAGGAGGCAATGATGATGGTTTTTCCGGAAAGTATTCATTCTTGAGAATTGAAAACAATAATCTTGTTATTGCTGACATGAAAGGATCAGGTGTCATTCAACGAATTTGGACTCCAACACCAACAGAAGACACAATACAGTTTTATTTTGATGGCGAGAATAGCCCCAGAATTAGTATTAAGTTTATTGAGCTCTTTACAGGGGATAAATATCCGTTTTTACGACCAATAGTTGGAAATGAAGTTGGTGGATACTATTGTTATTTGCCAATTCCATATCAAAAATCCTGTAAAATTGTGTATAAAGGAAAGAGAATGCAGTTTATTCAAATACAGTATCGCCAGAATACCGATCAAAACTCAATAGTTTCTTTCCCTAAAATATTTTCAGAGAAAGAAGCAGATGCGTTGGCCCTTGCAATAAAGACATGGGGTAGTTATGGTAAAGCTGTAATTGATTTATCACAATCAGACAGGTCAGGGATAAAATCCAAAACGTCAACAATCAGATTGAAATCCGGTGAAGTAACCAACCTCTTTAAAGATAATAACGGAGGGAGGATAATAGGATTTGAACTTATACCACAATCAGATTTAAGCAGTGGTTTCAAAGATCTTTTACTCAGAGCTACCTGGGATGATGAGAAAGTAGCTGCAATAAATTGTCCGTTTACAGATTTTTTCGGATATGCTTTCGGTAAGCCGTCAATGCAATCGATGTTGATTGGTGTAAATGATAAGCTTCATTATTGTTATTTGCCAATGCCTTATGAAAAAAAAGCTAATTTGGAATTAGTATATCTTAAAAACGAGCAAAATGTTTCTAAAGAAATATCGTTCAAGGTTAAAATATATTATAATGAAGTCAAACAAAGAACTGATGAAGGGAAACTATATACAAAATGGAGAAGAGAAATTGATCCTGAGCATGGTAAACCATATACTATACTTGAGGCAAAGGGACATGGACATTATGTAGGTACCATTTTACAGGCGCAAGGTTTAGATTCAGGCATTACTATCTTCTTTGAAGGAGATGACGCGTGCTTAATAGATGGAGAATTGAGGCTTCATGGAACAGGGTCAGAAGATTATTTTAACGGAGGCTGGTATGCATTAGCTGACAGGTGGGATCAGGCATATAATTTACCCGTTCATGGAGCTCTGGCTTACTCAATACCTCTGGCACGAACAGGAGGTTACCGTTTTTATATTTCGGATAAAATTTCCTTTAGGGAAAGCTTTCAACTAACGATTGAACATGGGCCTGTTGGCAATGATATCCCTGTTGATTATACTTCAATTGCATTTTATTATTGTGATCAACCTCCGGTTGAAAATAATGCACCGTCAGCAAAGTTATTATCAGGAATAAATCCTCCATCAACCCTGGAGTACTGGCTTGCTTTATTACCAATTAAAGCTTTCAGTGACAGGGCAACGATATCTCATGAAAGGTGGACTGATAGTAAAACCAAAGTAAGTTACAATGTGCTGAGATTCTCGGCGAGTGAAAATGGTTTTGTGAAATTTGAACTTGAAGTACCTTCTGATGGTGAATACAAGTTATATATGTCATATTTCAAAGGTCCTAATTGTAGCGCTTTTCAGGTAAATCAAAGGCAAATTCCTATAAAGAAGTTCATTATTGGGTACTCAGAAGAGGACACCTTTATTGAGAAAGATTATATCGGTAAGTTTTTTATTAAAGAAGGTACTAATACTATAACTGTAATTTTAAAAGAAAATTCCGGTCAGGCGATTAATAAAAATTTTGTATTACACAGGATTTATCTTGAGAAATTATAATTTTATTTTTTAAAGTTAAGAAGACACCTAAAGATCAAATTTTATTGTCCGGTTGAGATAATAACCGCAAAAAAAATATTTTTTATGATAAATTTTTAATGCCATCGTTTGTTTGATTATAACAGTCTGTCAATTAACAGTTTTACCTGGCTATTTTCTAAAGAGCATTAGATCAGCCTTAAAAATTAAGTATGATAAAAAATGAAGTTAACTCAATAAAGACAGAGGCTGCCTTGCTAGCTATGGGCATAGCCGGAGGTGGCATGTTACCACCCGTACTTGGTTTATTGAAAGACTACTATTCCTCATATTAGCAGATATATTGGATGTTGTTGCCTATTTATCTGTATTTTCTTTTCTACACTGTGAACGGGTATAAAATACGTATTAAATAAATTCAACCAATAAAAACGACTTATATAAAATGCTGCAAATGACAAGACGTGAACGTTTAATGGCAATCCTTAAAGGTGAGGTTGTAGACCGTCCAGCTGTGAATTTTTACGAAATTGGAGGTTTTTTAGTAAATCCCGATGACCCCGATGGATATAATATTTACAATTCACCTTCGTGGCAACCATTATTAAAACTGGCTGAAAATCAAACTGATATAATAAGAATGGTGAGTCCTGTAAGAGCCCAATCACACTTATCCTGGAATGGAAGTTCAACAGTTGACATAAGGAAACAATTTGTCGAAGAGAAAGCATGGGAAGAAAACAATAGTCGTTTTACTCGCCTAACCTATAAGCTTGGTACAAAAAAACTAACCTGTCTCTCCCGTCGAGATAAGGACATTGATACTGTATGGACAACAGAACCTTTATTAAAAAATGTTGATGATGTAAATTTGTTTCTTAAACTCCCGGACGAAATATTTGAGGAGAATATAAATACTGGTCATATGGAAGAGCAGGAAAACAGGTTAGGAGATAGTGGCATAGTCATGGTAGATACTGAAGATCCAGTGTGCGCTGTAGCTTCACTTTTTAATCTTGAGACTTTCACAATCTTTGCATTAACTGAACAAGAGCTATGTCATAAACTATTGGAAAAACATGCCCTCTATATTCATAAACGTACTGAAAAAGTAGCAAGAGAATTTCCCGGCAGGTTATGGCGTATTTATGGCCCTGAATTTATTACAGAACCGTTTCTTCCTCCCACTCTTTTTGATGATTATGTGGTAAAATACACAAACCCAATGGTGAAACAGATTAAAAATTATGGTGGTTTTGTCCGGATCCATTCTCATGGTTGTATAAAGAATATACTCGATTATATTATAAATATGGAAGCCGATGCAATTGACCCTATTGAACCGCCACCTCATGGCGACGTAGAGTTAAAATATGTAAGAAGAAAATATGGGAAGCACTTAGTTCTGTTTGGAAATTTAGAAATTGCTGATATTGAAAATATGCCATGTGATATGTTCAGAAGAGTTGTAAAACAAACTATTGCTGATGGAACATCAGGTGAAGGCAGAGGATTTGTACTAATGCCATCTGCATCCCCATACGGTCGAAATATTTCAGAACGTACACTTCGGAATTATCGAATAATGGTTGAAGAAGTTGAGAGAATATAAGTATACATAATGCTTATAATGAATTTTTCTTATTTTTAGATCCAGTTTTGAACTGGTCTTAAAACAAATTGGAATTTTGAAAAAATTATTGTGGCTTTCCTTTCTAATAATAACATCCTTGTCATGCAAGGAATATTCAAAAGCAGATATCAAATCAGAAATAAAGATTATTCCAAGGCCCAGTAAAATAGCTGTTTTAAATGGGACATTCGAACTGACAAATAAAACATCCGTAAAAGCTTGTAGCGATTTATTATTGCAGGCTGAGCAGTTAAGGACTTATCTTTATCCGGCTTCCGGTTTTATACTTCCCGTTAATAAGAGAATAGCTGGTGGAAATTTAATTGAATTGAAATTATCAGATGAGTTATCCTCTCTTGGTGAAGAAGGATATAAACTAAATATTACAAGCAAAAAAGTTCTTATTTCTGCTTATAAACCAAATGGGATTTTCTGTGGTATTCAAACGTTACGTCAAATGTTACCTGATGAAATATTGAGAAAAGCTATTGCTGATAATATAAAATGGATTATTCCATGTGTAAGTATTGTTGATAAACCCCGTTTCAGTTGGAGAGGCTTAATGATTGACTATAGCCGTACATTTTGGAACAAGAGAGTAACGGAGAAATATATTGATGCAATGTCTTATTATAAGCTTAATAAGTTACACATGCATCTTACAGATGATCAGGGATGGCGGTTAGAGATTAACAATTATCCGGCCCTGACTAAAATAGCATCAAAGTTTGATACAATTTATCATGAACCAGGGGAAAGAGAAGGATATTATTCGAAAGAAGATATTAGGGAACTGGTCCATTACGCAGCAGCGAGGAATGTTGAGATAATTCCTGAAATTGAAATGCCCGGCCATACTTCAGAAATATTTGCTGCATACCCACAGTTTTCATGTACAGGTGATACTTCAATAATTCAACCTTTTTTCAAAGGTCCCGGAGTACACAATGAAATATTATGTGCAGGCAAAGAGGTGACATTTGAGTTCCTTGAAGGAGTTCTTTCTGAAGTAATTGAATTGTTTCCATCAGAGTATATTCATATTGGAGGTGATGAAGCACCAAAAGTAGCATGGAAGGCCTGTCCATTATGCCAGAAGAGAATAAAGGATGAAGTATTAAAAGATGAAAATGAATTGCAGAGCTGGTTTATCAAGCGAATAGAAAGATATCTTAACAGCAAGGGTAAAAAGCTTATTGGCTGGGATGAAATAATTGAAGGAGGTCTTAGTAACACAGCTACTTTAATGTATTGGAGGGGCTCGAAGGAAGATGCTCCTTTAGTTGCTGTTAATCAGGGTAATGATATAATTATGAGCCCGACTTCTTACTGTTATTTCGATTATTCCTATGAAAAAATATCAATTGAGAAAGTATACTCTTTCGAACCATTATCGGGCAAACTTGAAAATGTTGATGCACATCATATTCTGGGTGTACAAGCTAATTTCTGGTCGCATATTGATCGTACGGAACCCAACATGGATCGTCAGATTTTTCCAAGAATCCTGGCACTGGCAGAAGTGGGATGGACCGAAAGGGAAAACAGAGATTGGAAAGATTTTAGTGTGAGACTTAATCATCATTATAAATCTATTAATTTACTTGATATTTACAGTATGATCCCATAGATAGAAAAGCATAGCCTTTTTTACGAAGTCTTTTTTGAAACTCCACTTTGTTGGGCTTTTGAAAAATTCAATTTTCTTTTTCCTGGGGTAAATTGTAAAAAGTATTTTCAAATAGTAAAAATAGTAGGGTCGTATTCTTAATGAGAGGATTATTATTTATACCATTTTTATCTGTTATTATTAATAAGCAATCTCTTAATAACACTCTACAAGTTCGGCAAACTGAAGATCATGTAATTGCCTAAATCAATTTTATGAAGCAGTTTTAATATTTATTCCTTACCATAATTCGAGCTATAAACTATTAAATGATTTAAACAAATGAATAAAGTTATTCTCAAATGCACAATCGCTTCATCTCTTTGAGGGTTATTATTTTGATACGACACTGTAATCATTAACGGGGCTATGCTCGACCTGGTAAAGTACATAGGTACGATGGAGGGTTACTTCCAAACCTTACTGACCTGCTTCCTGATGGACCTCATGAACAAGAAGGGTTGGAATTTACCCACTATGCCAATGTAAAACCAATTGAACTTTAAATTAATTTTTAAAATATAATTTATGAATAAAAATCTATTGTATTTATATTTCATATGCTTGATTGCAGCTATGGGTGGTTTGATGTTTGGTTTCGATATTGCAATTATTTCAGGGGCAGTTCCGTTTATTCAGCCCTATTTTGGGTGGGACGAACTGCAATTAGGTTGGGGAGTCAGCTCTTTGTTGGTTGGAGCTATTATCGGGGCTTTTGGATCCGGTGTTCTTACTGATAAGTATGGGCGCAAAAGTATCCTATTAATAGTTGCACTTTCTTTTGCAGTCTCATGTGCAATCACAGCTAGCGCAACGTCATCTGTTATTTTTGTTGCCTCGCGTGTGTTTGGTGGTTTAGCAGTGGGAGCCGCTTCAGTATTGTCTCCCATGTATGTGGCAGAGGTTGCTCCTGCTAATAACAGAGGAATGCTTGTGGCAATATATCAACTGGCAATTACATTGGGGATATTAATTTCGTACACAATAAATTATTGGTTACATGATGTAGATAATAATTGGCGCTGGATGTTTGCTACCGGAGTTGTCCCATCTGTACTCTTTTTTATTGGTTTGTTCTTCATCCCTGAAAGTCCCCGCTGGTTGTACAAAGCCGGAAGGAAAGAAAAATCATTAAAAGTGCTTACAAGAATAGGTGGTGCTTCGTTTGCAAAAGATGAGATTATAGGAATAGCTGAATCACTTAAAGGTAATTCATCATCTGTATCAATTAGCGAGTTATTTAAACCATCCTCACGCAAAGTAATGCTGATAGGATTCTTCCTAGCCATATTGGTTCAACTCTGTGGTATAAATACTATTGTGGATTATGCCCCAAAAATTCTGCTGGCTTCAGGTATCGAGATTAAAAATGCTCTTCTCCAGACCTCTCTTATAGGACTTATCAATGCTCTGTTTACCTTTGTTGCAATATTACTAATTGACAAAGTGGGACGGCGCTCGCTCTATTTGATAGGTTCTATGGGCATGGCAATTACTTTAATTATGCTGTCAGTGTCGTTCTTTTTAAAAATGGACGGTATATTCACCTTGATTTGCATTATGCTCTTCATCGCTTTTTTTGCCTCTTGTATCGGCCCTGTATTTTGGACACTTGTTTCTGAGATATTTCCTAACAGAATAAGGGGAACAGCGGTTGCCTTTGCATCTTTTACACAATGGATATTTAACTTTCTGGTTGTTCTGCTTTTTCCTCACTTTTTGGCAGGTATTGGTGGTGCAAAAACCTTTCTGTTCTTAGCACTTATGTCATTTTTGCAATGGCTATTAACTTATTTATTTGTTCCTGAAACCAAAGGAAAATCGTTGGAGGAAATAGAGCTGCTTTGGAATAAATAGCTTTCAATTGAAGATGACTTATGAATAATAAACAAATAAAAAAGTATAATATTGGGAAATAGTATGAAGATTTGAACAACATTGGATATCCTGCATAGAAAATAACTTTTCAATTATCATTATTCCCTGATTGATTATTTTTTGAGTAAACTCCAGTAAATTAAACAAATGAATAAAGTTCTTTTAAAATGCACAATTGCATCAGCATTGGGTGGCCTACTGTTTGGTTACGATACTGTAATCATCAACGGGGCTATGCTTGGTCTGATTAAGTATTTTCAACTGAATCCTACAATACAAGGATGGACAGTAAGTTCAGCTTTGGTAGGATGCATATTAGGTGCTATTTTAATAGGTAAACCCGGCGATATTTTCGGAGCACAACGGTTGCTTCAACTACTGGCTATCTTGTTTTTAGCCTCTTCAGTAGGCTGCGGATTAGCACCGACTATAAATGTATTTATATTTTTCAGGTTTATTGGTGGTCTTGCAATTGGAGGTGCATCAGTGCTTTGCCCGGTTTATATTTCTGAAATATCTCCGCCGAAGCATCGTGGAGTATTGGCTTCAACATTTCAGCTGGCGATAGTTCTTGGTATACTGATGTCATTAATTTCCAATTATCTCCTATTGAATATTGGTGACCAGAATTGGCGATGGATGCTTTTCAGCGGATCTATTCCTGCAGTAGTATTTTTTCTGATGCTTTTCTTTATAAGAAAGAGTCCCCGCTGGCTGGTAAAGAAAGGGAGGATAGAGGAAGCAAAAAAAAATATTGAGGATTTATCATCACATGAGATTGATACTGAACAAACGCTTTTAGATATACAGGAATCTATCAAACTGGAAGATTTGAGCAGGAGAATTAACCTGTTCAAAAAACCTTACCGGAAAATTATCTATATCGGAATATTTGTAGGTATTTTTAGCCAACTTACAGGTATCGGGGTTGTGTTTTACTATTCAGCTCAAATATTCCGTATTGCAGGCTTCTCAAGCGACAGTTCGATGCTTCAGAGTGTAATACTGGGTGTTACTAATCTGATATTCACTCTAATTGCCATGTTAGCAATTGACAGGATTGGCCGTAAAAAGTTGTTACTTGTCGGACAGGTAGGAATGGTGATAGTACTTGGTCTGTTTGGATACGGGTTGCTTACCGGAAATATAACAGGGTACTGGTTAGTGGTGTTACTGGTTGCTTATATTGCATTTTTTGCTTCCTCAATGGGAGTTGTGATATGGGTATTATTGTCTGAGATGTTCCCAAATATCATAAGAGCCAGAGGAGCATCTATTGGCTCTTTTGCCAACTGGGGTGTAAGTGCTTCTCTTAATTTCCTTTTTCCTGTAGCAGTAGGATTCTTCGGAACAACACAGTCTGCTCAGCAGATGGGAATGAGCTATGCATTTATCTTCCTGTCAATAGTAACACTTATTGGTTTCTTCTATTTAAAGAAGCATATTATCGAAACAAAAGGGAAGACACTGGAACAGATAGAAAAAGAGGTTCTTTGTTAAACTATTTAAAAAAGAAACTAATGAACGGATATGAAAGAGTAACTGCTGCGCTGAAAGATGAAAAACCTGATAAAATTCCAGTAATGTTACACAACTTTCTAATGGCTGCCAGAGAATGTGGTGTTACTATGGAACAATACCGTAACAGCCCTAAGGTAATAACAGAGACATTTATTGCTGCTGTAGATAAGTATCAGTATGATGGGATACTGATTGATATTGATACAGTTACTCTTGCGGGAGCAGTTGGGGTTAAGGTTGATTTTCCTGTTGATGATGCTGCAAGAAGTCACGATGGAAATATCTTAATTTTGGAGGATGTTGTCCATCTAAAGCCTGCCAGAGTAGAAAATTATAAATATATACAGGTCTGGCTTGAGGCAGTGAGGTTACTCAAAGATTATTATAAAGATGAGATTTATATCCGGGGTAATTGCGACCAGGCTCCCTTCTCCCTGGCAAGTATGATGCGTGGTGCACAGACATGGATGATCGACTTAATGATGGGTGATGAAGAGTATGTCAATTTATTGCTTGAATATTGTACTGATGCAAGTACTCAATTTATAAATTTGATGTCACAGACTGGTTGCGATATGGTTTCAAATGGAGATAGTCCTGCCGGCCCCGAAATGATCTCGGCAGAAATGTATCTGAAATATGCTATGCCATATGAAAAAAGAATCGTAGATACAGCTCATAAGGCAGGAAAAGCTTATGCTCTGCATATTTGCGGAAATACTGATGTAATACTTGAGTGTATGCTGATGACCGGAGCAGATGCATTTGAACTGGATTACAAAACTGACATTGCTAAAATTTACAACTCCTTTCATAATACTACTACGTTCATTGGAAACATTGATCCAAGTGGTGTTTTAGCATTGGGTACAGTAGATGATGTGCAGAAAAAAACTCTGGAAGTGCTGACTTTATACAAAAATTCAAATCGTTTTATTCTCAATGCTGGCTGTGCTATTCCTCCTGATACACCTTCAGAAAATCTAAAAATGATGATAGATACTGCAAGGAATTTTAGATGAAAAGAAAAAAATCAATCAAAATTCTAAAAAAAGCTGTCAATTATCTGAATATGATTGCCTCTTAATGATTTAATGTTCTGTTAATTAAAATAAATTTAAGTGGAATGGCCAATGGTGGTCAATTGGTCCGGTTTTACAAATTATCTCAATCCTTTAAACCTTTTTCGGTATTCTGAAGGTGGAGCACCCATAATTTTCTTAAATTGCTTGTTAAAATGACTGATGTTATTAAAACCGCTGTCAAAGCATACTTCTGTAATACTAAGTTCCTGATGCATCAATAATTTACAGGCAAAATATTAGGTCTTTTTTAGAATATAATTTTAAAACATTACACAATTACTAGAGAATGGTCAATATGAGCTGGGCGAGGTATGGAAGTTCGGAAATAATATAGGTAGTTAATTACGATATTGAGCCATGAATATTTTGTAATGTTACTGCCTTAAATTAGACATTAACTATCTTTATTTGGTTGTATAATTTATTATTTGTATTTTTCATCATGAAAGTGATGGTTTTTTTGTTAATTTTTATTTAACACCCTAATGATAAATAATTTACATCACTTTTTTTGCTTTTATATTGTTTTTTTAAATGTTAAATTAAAATTGCATTACACATAAATTAAAAAGATAATCTCATGAAAAAAAATCATGAACAGAGAAATTCAATTTCGAATGTTCCCGAAGACAAAAAGGAACAACTGAGCAACGGTAAAGTACCCCTGAACCGAAGAAAATTCATTGGCACAGTGGCAAGTGCCGGATTGGGACTAACAATTGTACCGAGGCATGTACTTGGAGGTGTTAATCGGGTTGCTCCAAGTGATAAAATAAATTTGGCTTATATAGGGGTTGGATCTCAAGGGCTTCGTGAAATTTTCGATTTGTTAAATGTAGCTGATTTTAATGTAGTTGCTGTGTGTGACCCTCAGGAAAAAGCTTATAGCTACCATGACTGGGATCCGAAATCCCTGAGGA
>Ga0307377_10000413_pt1 | contig 57257 bp, 43 predicted proteins | sample TR3MG_FD_202535 | JGI IMG/M metagenome (GOLD analysis project Ga0307377, IMG submission 202535) | Soil microbial communities from Risofladan, Vaasa, Finland - TR-3 | ecosystem: Environmental > Terrestrial > Soil > Coastal area > Acid sulfate soil | place: Finland: Risofladan, Vaasa | collected... | reverse complement strand
GATATGCCGAGATATTCCACGAACGTTTGGCATACTGGATGCAACCGCAGCAGCGCAAATTGATATATTCCGGGAACGACGGGCCAACAGAGCGAATCTGACCAGCGTAATTACTGCTGCAATGCAGCCGGTTCCCGGTCAGGCAAAATGCCTGCCTGATGCATTTGCGTCAGAATGGCAGCCGCAAATGCGGTGCTGCCCGCTGGAACATCGTGCGGAAGTCATTCTGGATGCGCTGCAACGCTCCCGCGTTATCGGCTTCAAAACGCAACACAATCACCGGTGTGGTGTTGCTGGGGCGCGCCAGTCCAAAACCGTCTGCATATTCCACGCGCAGCCCGTCCAGCGTGATGATTTCCTTTGCATCGGTAAATTTTTCGGTTTGTTGCAGCTGCGCAAGCAGCGCGTGGTTCTCCCCTTCGGCGGTATGAATATGCAGTTCAGGTGTGCAGATCGCATCCGGCAATGAATTCAGCAAAGCGCTTGGATCCTGAACCCTGCTCAGGATTTCCAGCAAGCGCGCGCCTGTATAAAGCCCGTCATCGAAACCATACCAGCGTTCCTTGAAGAACACGTGACCGCTCATCTCGCCGGCCAGCAGAGCGCCGGTTTCGCGCATCTTGGCTTTTATCAGGGAATGTCCGGTTTTCCACAGCGTTGGCTTGCCACCGTGCTTGCGTATCCAGCCGAACAGATTGCGCGTCGATTTGATGTCGAAAATTATCTCCGCTCCGGGATTGCGGCTCAATACATCGGCGGCGAACAGCATCAGTTGCCGGTCCGGGTAGATGATTTTGCCGTCCCTGGTCACCACGCCGAGGCGGTCACCGTCACCGTCGAATGCCAGGCCCAGTTCGCTGCCGTTGTTGCGCAGTGCCGCAATAAGGTCGGCCAGGTTCTCGGGTTGCGAAGGGTCGGGATGATGGTTGGGGAAATGCCCGTCTACTTCGCAGTACATTTCTTCCACGATACAGCCGAGTTCGCGGTAAAGGTTGGCGACATAAGCGCCCGCCACGCCGTTGCCGCAATCCACGGTGACGTGCATCGGGCGGGCCAGTTTGATGTCGGAAATGATGCGCTTGGCGTATTCCACGCTGATGTTGCGTTTTGTGTAGCTGCCGTTGCCATATGTCAGGTGGTTCTGTTCGATGCGCACGCGCAATTGCTGGATAGCCTCGCCGGACAGTGTTTCGCCCGCCAGCACCATTTTCAGGCCATTGTAATCGGGTGGATTGTGGCTGCCGGTAAGCATCACCGCACAGTTGGTTTGCAATTGGTATGCGGCGTAATACACCATCGGTGTTGGAACACAACCAACATCAATCACATCAATACCGCTTTTTCGGATGCCGTTTGCCAATGCCGCGATTAGTTCCGGGCCGGACAACCTGCCGTCGCGCCCGATGGCGATCGATTTCTGGCCGCGCGCCGAGGCCTCTGAGCCGATCGCATGCCCGATCGCTTCGATCACTGCCGGCGTCAGCGTCTTGCCGACGATGCCGCGTATGTCATACGCCTTGAAAATTTGCTTGGGTAAATTTTGCATCTTGTGCCTCGATTATGGTTAGCCAAAAACTGCAATTCAAGCCGCGGAGCGCACAGAGAGGTTGGCGCATTTGGACCTTTCAAAAGTTCATTCAAAAGGTAAGCAAGTCTGTTGTTTCAACCGGTTGTATTTTTCTCTGTGAGCCCTGCATCCTGTGTGGCTAAATGTTTTTTTACAGAGCTAAGGTTGTGATCAATTCGTTGCAAATCTTTCCATACCAGGTCGGGGGTAAGTTGCTTCATGCAGTTGAAGTGTCCGAGCGGACATTCGCGTTTGAAGCAAGGGCTGCACTTCAGATCAAGCTTGATGATCTCGGCGTGTGCCGAGAGCGGGGGGGTGAATTGCGGGCTGCTCGAACCGAACAGGGCCAGCATCGGCCGATCCAGCGCGGCGGCCAGATGCATCAACCCGGAATCGTTGCTGACGACCAGTTGTGCCCGTGAAAGCAGCGCGATGGCATCGCCCAGATCGGTTATGCCGCAAAGGTTGCGGCACCCGGCATTGCCCAGTGCAATGATCTTGTCCGCGATTTCCTTATCCTTGGCGGAACCGACCAGCCATACCGCATAACCATGGTTGCGCAACCGCTGGGCTATTTCCGCAAAATAGGTTTGCGGCCAGCGTTTGGCCGGACCGTATTCGGCACCGGGGCAGAATACCGCGACGGGCTGGTCGGTTACCAGCCCCAACTTATGCAATACGGCATCTCGCCGGGCTGCGGAAACTTCCAGCCTGGGGTTGACCAGCGGGCGGGGAATCGTGTCTCCCGGGTTTTCCGCAAGTTGGGCAAAGCGTTCCATCATCAATGGCAAGTGCTTTTTGACGAGTTTTCGTGCATCGTTGAGCAGCCCGTAGCGGGCTTCACCGACAAATCCGGTGCGCAGCGGTATGTGTGCAAAAAATGGTACCAGTGCCGATTTCAGCGAATTGGGAAGCACGATAGCCTGGTCATATTGCGCACCGCGCAGTTTTTTCCCCAACCGAAACCGTGCGCCCAGCGCTAATGCGCCATGCGAAAAAGGGTTGGTGATGGTTTCATCGACTTCGGGCATCGCACCCAGCAGTGCGGCAGTCCAGGGCGGGGCCAGCACATCGATCCGGCAGCCGGGATGCCGTTGCTTTAAACGCAGCAGCATTGGCTGCATCAACATTGCGTCACCCACCCAGCTCGGACCGATGATCAGGATTTTATACATTTGTCTATGGAAGCCCGTCGGCGAGAATAGAGCCGGCTCGGGTCATTAATGATGCGCTTTAGGAAGTTCGCCCTTGAATTTGTACAGTGTGCCGCAATAGGGGCAGCGCGCTTCACCGCCATGATCCAGCGGGATCATGACTTTTGGGTGTGCATTCCAGACATTCATGTTCGGCATCGGACATGCAAGCGGCAGGTCATGCGCGGTGACTTCGATAAAACGCTGGTTGATGTCCTGTTTGTTCAAGATAACTCTCCAAATGCCTCGTTAAATATAGCTCAACCAACCGGTGTGCTGCGGGTGCTTCCCGGCAACGCATTCGAAAAATGCCTGCTGCAGCCTGGCAGTGATCGGACCGCGTGAACCACTGCCGATGGTGCGGCGATCGAGTTCGCGTATCGGCGTCACCTCGGCAGCGGTACCGGTGAAAAAGGCTTCATCGGCGCAATAGACTTCATCGCGGGTGATGCGCTTCTCGACGATTTCGATGCTCATTTCCCTGGCCAGCGTGAAGATTGAATCGCGCGTGATGCCTTCCAGGCAGGCCGTCAGGTCGGGAGTATACAGTTTGCCCTTTTTCACGATGAATATGTTCTCACCGGCACCTTCGGCCACGTAGCCGTCCACATCCAGCAGCAGGGCTTCATCATAGTTGTCATTGTCGGCTTCCTGGTGCGCGAGTATCGAATTGGTATAAGTTGTTACGGACTTGGCCCGGCACATGTTCACATTGACATGATGCCGGGTGAAGCTGGAAGTCTTTACGCGTATGCCCTTTTGTATGCCGTCATCGCCAAGGTAAGCTCCCCATGGCCAGGCCGCGATCGCGATGTGGGTGGAAAGGGTTTTGGCCGAAATGCCCATCGCTTCCGAACCATAAAAGCAGATCGGGCGGATGTAGCAGGATTCCAGTTTGTTCGCGCGCACCACTTCGAGTTGCGCCGCGTTGATGGTTTCCTTGTCATAGGGCATTTTCATCTGGAAGATGTGCGCGGAATTGAACAGGCGGTCGGTATGCTCCTTCAAACGGAAGATTGCCGTGCCCTTGGCGGCCTTGTACGCGCGCAAGCCCTCGAATACCCCCATGCCGTAATGGAGGGTATGCGTCAGCACGTGGGTGGTGGCATCGCGCCACGGCACCAGCTTGCCGTCGTACCAGATAAAACCGTCGCGGTCGGACATCGACATAATAGGGGTCCCTTTAAAATATAGGTGGTTTTCGAAGCGCGCATTTTAGCCTTTTCCAGCGGACTTATGAAGTCGCGGAAATAATATTTCGGCATTACGGAGTTGATTTATTGGCGGTCAATTCGGTTATGATTACGGCATATTCTAAAATATGGCCAATGGTTCAATACTCGGATACCTTTTCAAGTCATAACAAAAATGCAAATTACCCCCCCGATCAGCGAAACAAAGCCCTATGAGCAAGAGGAGAAATTGCACAGGGATTTGCTGATCTTTGCCTGTGGTTTCATGAATCTTGCCGTGGTGTTGTGGCTGGCGATCTATTGGGTGATGGGTATACATTTTTCGGCCAACGTTCCGCTCGCTTATCAGTTGATCTCGGTCGGTTCACTGGTGCACTTTTCAAGATACAAAAATTTCGAGGTATTTCGCTTTATCCAGCTGAGCCTGTTTCTGTTTGTTCCGTTCATCATGCAATGGAGCATCGGCAGTGCGGTTACCGCCAGCGGTGTGATGCTCTGGGCGCTGCTCGCCCCGATCGGTGCGCTGGTGGTAAAAGGCTGGCGGGATTCTGTTCCCTGGTTTGTCGCCTACATGGTAATGACGGTGATATCGGGCGGCTTTGATTTTTATCTCGGCAACGGCGACGCCAGTGGAGTGGCGATGAGGACCATCGGTTTCTTCTTCGCGCTGAATTTTGCCGCCATGTCTTCGATCATCTATTTTCTGGTACGCCATTTCGTGGTGGCGATGGACAAGATCAAGGACCAGCTGGACCAGCAGCACCAGTTGCTGGCGGAAGAACAGAAGAAATCTGAGCGCGTGCTGCTTAATGTGCTGCCGAGCAGCATTGCGACCAGGCTCAAGAATAACCACGAGGGCCTGATCGCGGATGGACATGCGGATGTGACGGTGATGTTTGCCGATCTGGTGAATTTTACCCAGCTGACCGAGTCCCTCTCTCCGGAACAGATGGTCGGCTTGCTGAATACTATATTCTCGGGTTTTGACCAGCTGTGTGAAAAATACGGCCTGGAAAAAATCAAGACGATCGGCGATGCGTATATGGCGGTGGGCGGTTTGAACCAGGTCAATTCAAATTACACCAACGACATTGCCAATCTGGCTTTGGAAATGCGCAACTATGTGATCAAGCATCCCTCTCTTTCCCCTTTCAAGCTGAATATACACAGCGGCATAGCAACCGGGCCGGTGGTCGCCGGGGTGATCGGCACCAAACGTTTCATCTATGATTTGTGGGGCGATACGGTGAACGTGGCCAGCAGGCTTACCGATGAGGCGGTTGAAGGGGTGATACAGGTGGACAAGACCACCTACAACCGCATCCGCTATGACTATGACTTCGAGCCGCCAGCCACCATAACCGTCAAGGGCAAGGGCGAAATGGTCATGTATCGACTCACCGGACGAAAAAGCGGTGAAGCTTCCGGCCGCTATATCGCTTCAGGCAGATTCAGCGCCGCTGTCCCCGCCGGTGAGGCCAAGCAGACTTCCCCATAAAATCCCGCAAGCGCGGGTATCAATCCTGTCCTGTTCAATACGGCACGGCGAAATGTTGTTGAGCCGCATGCGATGCTGTATCTGACGCAATTCGCGGTACAGCAAGCGGATTTGTTCGCCTAGTTCAACCGGAATGAGTCCGAGTTCCCCGGCGAATTTGAGCAGTGCCAGGTTGCCGACATTGGCGGATAGTTGCGGGTGTTCATGGGCATGGGCCAGCACCAGATATTGCACCATGAATTCGATGTCCACCATACCGCCGCTGTCATGCTTGATGTCGAACAGGCCGCTGTGGTTGGGGTGGCCTTCATGCATCTTCCGGCGCATTGTCAGGATATCCTGCCTCAGCACCTCCAGGTCGCGCGGCTGGCACAGCACCTGCTTGCGTATTTGCTCGAATGCTTTGCCGATTTCGGCATCACCGGCACTGAAGCGGGCACGCGTCAAAGCCTGATGCTCCCATTCCCAGGCATGCTTCTGCTGGTATTCGGCAAAAGCCCCGATCGAGCTCACCAGCAAGCCGCTGGCACCGTCCGGACGCAGGCGCAAATCGGTTTCATAAAGGCGCCCCGATGAGGTATAGCTGCTCAGCATCGTGTTGATACGCTGCGCCAGTCGCGCATAATTTTGCAGCGCATCGGGATGATCGTCGTCATACAGGAAGATCAGGTCCAGATCAGAGGCGTAGCCCAGTTCTCTGCCTCCCAGCTTGCCGTACGCGATGATCGCGAATGCGGGTTCGTCGCGATGCCGCTTGCGCAGCGTCGCCCAGCTCAGCTTCAGCACATGGCGCAGCATCAGGTCGGCCAGATCGCTCAGGTGGTCGCTGAGCGTCTCCAGCGGCAGCAATCCCTGCAGATCCATCGCCAGCAGGTGAAAGGTCTGTTCCTGCTGGGTGTGGCGCAGCACGTCCAGCTGCCGCTCGGGATCGTCCGCGCAGTCTTCCAGTCCGGTTTGCAGTTCCTGGTCGATCTGCTGCCACTGCGGCGGCTGGTATATTTCGCGCGCATCCAGCAATTCATCCAGCAATGCCGGGTGCATGGTCAGGTACGTGCTGGCCCAGCTGCTGGCGGCAAGGAGCCGGGTCAGGCGCTGCAGGGCCAGCGGATATTCGGCCAGAAACGCGAGATACGAGGCGCGACCGCTGATGCCTTCGAGAAAGGCCAGCAATCTGGACAGGGTCGCATCGGGGTCGCTGTGCGGCGCGCTCAAGATGATGAATTGCGGGATCAGCCGGTCCAGCCTCTGCCTGCTCAATTCGGGCAGATGCTGGTAGCGCGCGCTGTGGCGCAATTGCAGCAGGCGCTGCGAGCTGTTTATTGTATCGAGATAACCCAGTGCTCCCAGGGCTGAGTTCAACTCTTCAGCAGCGATACCCTCATGCCACAGTTGCACGTCGCTCGGCAATCCGGGTACGTCCTGCAAACCGGCCGGTGCTGATTGTTCGTCTGCCTGGTTGGCGACTGGCTTTGCCAAATGTGTTCCGGATTGCGCCTGCTGCGACGTACCGAAAATCAACTCGAACTGCCGGCTGACCACTGTGCGATGAATATTCAATGCTTCCAGCAGCGCGGTGTAATCCGCGCAACCCATTCCATACGCGATGATTTCACGATCTTCGGCAGTTTCGGGCAATTCCTGGGTTTGCCGGTCATCCAGATATTGCAGGCGGTGTTCCAGATTACGCAAGAATACATAGGCTGCATCCAGTGCGGCCACCTCCGGTGACGACAGCTGGGCATTTGTACCGAGCTGTTGCAGCACACTGCGGGTGGGTTGGATGCGCAGCCTGGCATCGTTTCCGCCGCGTATCAGCTGGAACACCTGCGCGGTGAATTCGATCTCGCGTATGCCTCCCGGCCCGAGCTTGATATTGTTGAGCTGGCTGCGGCGTTGAACTTCCTGGCGGATTTGCGCATGCAACTTGCGCATTGAATCGATTGCGCCGAAGTCCAGATATTTTCGGTATACGAACGGCCTGATCAATCCGGCCAATTCGGTTGCCTGAGGCGTTGGCTGTTGCGGGTTTTCGGCCGGTGAAATGACGCGTGCCTTGATCCATGCGTATCTTTCCCATTCACGGCCCTGGCTGAGCAGATACTCCTCCAGGGCGGCAAAGCTCGTCACCAGCGGCCCGCTCTCGCCATACGGCCGCAATCGCATATCGACCCTGAACACATAGCCGTCGGCATTGTGTTCGCTGATCATGCTTATCAGCCGTCGACCCATCCTGGTAAAGAACTCATGGTTGCTTAGCCTGTGTGTGCCATCGGTTTCGCCGTCTTCCGGATAGACAAAAATCAGGTCAATGTCGGATGAAACATTCAGCTCGCCGCCACCGAGTTTGCCCATCGCAATAACCAGCAAATCCTGTTTCGCAGCGCCGGCCTGGTCCGTTGGTGCGCCGAACTGGGCGCGCATTGTTTTCGTCAGGCAGATGTGCGCGCGTTGCACACACACTTCCGCCAGCGCCGTCATCGATTGCATGATTTCGTTCAGATCCGCCAAACCATTCAGGTCGCGCAATATCAGTTTTACCATGACCTGCTTGCGCAGCATGCGCATGGCGCGCGACAACCCGGTTTCATCATCCAGGTTTAACCCGGATCGTTGCAACAATTCCTGCATTTCGTGTCGGCTGCACGGCACGCTGTAATTTTCCTGCAACCATTCCAGCAGGGACGGGTCTGTCTCGATGGCCCGTTTGGCATAGCGGCTGCAGTGCAGGGTTTTTTGCAGCAAGTCCGGGAACGCCAATATGGTTGAGTTCACGATATTAATGGGCTCCTTAAGTTAGAATACGCATTGTCGTCCAATTATAGGTTTTAGCCACTCATTCCGGCGCTTCGCCCGTTGGGTTATTCAATGTTGAACTCTCTTCCTGTCCGCCTGATTTGGCACAGCTTGAACTGGCTGTCGCGACTCATCGTTGTTGTGTTGGCTGTTTCAGCCGTTTTGATGGCATTTTCCATCATGGCGTTGCGCTACTGGCTGTTGCCGAATATAGAGCATTATCATGAAAGCATCACGTCTTCGTTGTCGTCCGCGATGGGAAGTCCGGTCACCATCGGCGAAATACAGGGTGAGTGGCGCGGATTTATGCCGCGACTCAAGCTGACCGATGTGCACATTCTGGATGACCGGCGACAGACTGCGTTGGCGCTGAGAAGTATCGATGGCAGCCTGTCCTGGATGTCGCTGTTCACCGCCGAAATACGGCTGGCCAGCCTGGAGATCGACAGTCCCGAGCTGCTGATACGCCGGGATGCAGCCGGAAAACTTTATATCGGCAACCTGGCGCTTTCCAAGCCGGGCGAGAATAACGATATATCCGACTGGCTGCTGCACCAGTCCAACCTGGTCGTGCGCAATGCCCTGATTGTCTGGATGGATGCACAGCGTGGCGCGCCGCCGCTGGTGCTGCAACAGGTAAACCTGCGCGTCAGTAACTGGTTCAACCGGCATCGCTTTGCGCTGCAGGCGAACCCACCAGAAAATTTGGCAACCCCGCTTGATTTGCGCGGGGAGCTGTACGGCGCAAGTTTTGACAATCTGGCCAAGTGGCACGGCATCTTGTATACACGGCTGGATTACACCAACGTCACAGCCTGGCGGCCCTGGCTGGATTTGCCCGGTCAATTCAGCCAGGGCAGGGGGGCGCTGCGCGGCTGGCTGGGTATCGATGCCGGCAAAATAAGCCAGGTTACGGTTGATATGGATTTGCGTGATGTGGTTACCAAACTGGGCGCAGATGTGCCTGAAATGCAGGTGAGAAAATTGCGTGGTCGCGCTTCATGGCAGGATCTGGCAGGCGGGTTTCAAGTCTCGACAAAAAATTTGTCGATGCAACTGCAGGATGGGCTCGGTTTTCAGCCCACGAACTTCTATTTTCGAACGGTAAATGCGGAAAATAACAAGGCTGCCGGCGGCCAAGCCTCAAGCATAGAGATACGGGCCAACCTGCTCAGGCTGAAGAATCTGGACGCGCTGGCAAAATACCTGCCGATGCCAACTTCTCTGCGCGCGCGTCTGGATGCGTATGCGCCGAAGGGGGTGGTGAGCAATCTGGATGCGCAATGGCAGGGTGCGTCCGAAAACCCCGATAACTACAAGCTCAAAGGGCATTTCGAGAACCTCGGGCTAAATCAGGTCGGCAAAATGCCCGGATTTTCCGGTTTGACCGGTGACGTCGATGGCAGCGAGGCGAGCGGCAGGGTGAGCATCTATGCGCGCGGGATGACTGTGGATGCGCCGGATGTGATGCGCGAGCCGCTGTCGTTTGCCACCCTGATCGGCGAGGCATTCTGGCAGCGCAAGAATGGCGAGTTGTCGATCAATGTCGACAACATTGCCGTCTCCAATGCTGATTTGGCAGGCAATTTGTACGGCAGTTACCGGACACAGGCAGGCACGTTGGGTGTGCTGGATTTGACCGGCAGATTGACGCGTGGCGATATCAGTCGCGCTGCCCGTTATACCCCGCTGATCGCGTTGGGCAGGGCTGGCAACGACTGGCTGAACGGCGCACTGCTGGCGGGCCATACCGAAGACTTCCGTATCCGCATCAAGGGTAACCTGAGCAATTTTCCACCGGGCGCCCACAAGGATGTGCTGCTCGAAATCGGCGGGCATGCACAGGATGTGGTGCTGGAATTCGACAAGAGCTGGCCGCGCATCAAAAATATTTCCGGCGAGTTATTGATACATGACAACAAGCTGGTTGTGGAGTCACCGTCAGCGACCATACTTGATACGCACCTGCATAACGTCACCATCACGATACCGGACATGATGAGCAAGAATCAGTTACTGCAAATAAAAGGCGAGGCGACAGGCGCAAGCAATTCATTCCTCGAATTCGTCCAGAAAAGCCCGGTGCGCGGCTATATAGATGGCTTTACCGACGGTATCAGTGCCAGCGGCAACGGGCAACTGGATTTGTCCGCCAGTATCCCGTTGTCGGGAGACCAGCCGGTGAAAGTGTCCGGCACGATCAAGGTACAGGGTAACGATATTGATTTGGGCAAGGATGTGCCAATGCTGCACAAGACCCGGGGGACGCTGGCATTTACCGAAGCCGGCATGCACGCCAACAATGTGTCGGCGGAAATACTCGGGGGGCCAGCCAGCATCAATGTTCAGAGCGGCGAGAATGGCGCGGTGCATGCCACGATCAGGGGGCGCAGCAATGTCGATGTGCTGCGCAAGCTCGAGCCGTATCCTGTGCTGGATTATTTGCACGGCAGCACGGACTGGAATGCGGATATCAACGTGATCAAAAAGTCCGCGCAGATTGTTATCACGTCCAAATTGCAGGGGCTGAGTTCAGCTCTGCCGCAACCCTTTGCCAAGACTGCCGGTGAGTCCATGCAGTTGCGTGCGGAACTGAACCCGCTGGTGAATGATGCAAAACCGGTCACACCCTGTGTTGGCGCTTGTCCCAAAGCTCAAAGCGACGGCCAGGATGGGGATGTGATTACCGCCCGTCTGGGAAATCTGTTCAGCGCGAGGCTGGAGCGCCAGAAACAGGGTGAGTCGATGGTAATCAAGCGCGGACTGGTCAGATTTGGTCCGCCGGACAAGCGGGTGTCATCAATACCGGCGCACAGCTCATCGCGCAGCAGGCGCGACAAGCGGGATGGGGTGTGGTTGGTCGGCAATCTGCCCGAATTGTCGGTGGAGGGATGGGGCGGTTTGGCAGGCGCTGCCCGTGAAGTTGCTGCCAACACGGGTTCGGGTGTTCCGGTAAAGCAAACCGGGAAGGCGCCGAATGCGGGCTATGGACCCAAGTCGATTATTGCCGGGGCGAATCTGCATATCGAAGAATTAACCGGATTTGGGCAGAGTATCAGCGCTGTTCATGTCACCGCCACCAGGCGTGGCGATGGTTTGGCAGCAAGGCTATCCGGTGTCGGGCTGAACGGGGAATTGGTATGGGAGCCACACGGATATGAAGCGGGCAGCATGTTCCGCGCCCGTTTAAGCCGTTTGTTGTTAACGGGCACCAAACAATCGCAACTTCCCTCACCTTCTGCCGAACCGGTCAAACCCATGCCGCCCGTCAAATCGAAACAGGAGGACAAATCATATCCGGGCAATATTCCGGCGCTGGATGTTTCGATTGACAACTTGGAGCTTAAAGGAAAGAACATCGGCCGTTTTGAGTTGATTGGGCATCCGGAAGGCAAGGACTGGCTGATGCGTCGACTGAATATCAGCAACCCGGACGGCAGCCTGGTCGGGAGCGGGGCCTGGAGTGATGCGCAGGGACAGCAGGAAACCCAGCTGAAATTGCTGCTGGATATCAAAGACGCCGGAAAGATACTCGACCGTTCCGGCTACCCCAGTACCGTCAAGGGAGGCAACGGCAGGCTGGCAGCGGATATTTCATGGGCCGGGTCACCGGACAAATTCAGTTACGGCACGCTGAATGGCTTGCTGAAACTGGATACCGGCAAGGGCCGGTTCCTGAAAATGGATCCGGGGGCGGGCAAGTTGCTCAGCGTGCTCAGCCTTCAGGATTTACCCAGGCATATCGCGCTGGGATTTACCGACGTGTTCAGCGAGGGCTTCCAGTTCGACAATATCAACGGCAACGCGACTGTCAAGGATGGCGTGATAGACACACAGGATTTCCATATCGACGGGTCGTCTGCCAAGGTGACGCTGAAGGGTAGCGTGAATCTGAACCGGGAAACCCAGAATCTGCAGGTCAGGATCATGCCGACTATAGGCAACAGCATGGCTGTGATAGGCGCATTTGCGATCAACCCGGTGGTGGGTATCGGATCGCTCATCGTTAACAAGGTTTTGGGCAATCCGCTCGATAAGTTGGCATCATTTGAATACAATGTCAGCGGATCATGGAACGACCCCGACGTGGTCAGGGTCGGTGAATTCGCCAAACAATCAAAACAAGGCAACCCCGATAAATAGGAAACCAGTCAATTATGTCAGCAGGTGATTCCACACAACAACGTATCGCGGCGCAGGTCAACGCATTCAAGGTGGCAGCGATCCAGATGGCTTCGGGTCCGAATGTCGAGGGCAATCTGAGCGAAGCGCGCCGCCTGATCGCCAACGCAGCACAGCAGGGTGCGCGTTTGGTGGTGTTGCCGGAATTTTTCGCCATCATGGGGATGACCGAGCAGGACAAGGTCAAGGTCCGCGAGCAACCAGGACTGGGGAATATTCAGTCGTTCCTCGGCGAGACTGCCCGCCAGTACAAGATATGGCTGGTTGGCGGCTCAATTCCACTGGCGGCGAGTGCACCTGACAAGGTCAGGAATACTTGCCTGGTATTCGATGAACACGGCAATCAGGTAGCGCGCTATGACAAGATCCATTTGTTCAATCTGGAGCTGGGCAACGAAAATTACCACGAAGCCAAGACGATAGAACCGGGCGATCAGGTGGTGGTAATAGACAGCCCGTTCGGGCGGATCGGTCTGGCGATCTGCTATGATTTGCGCTTCCCCGAGCTGTTCCGCTCAATGCAGAATGTGGACATCATTGTGTTGCCGTCCGCATTCACCGAGACCACAGGCAAGATGCATTGGGAGGTGCTGGTACGGGCGCGCGCCATCGAAAATCTGTCTTATGTGATCGCCGCCGCACAGGGTGGTTATCACGTCAACGGGCGCGAGACGCACGGCAACAGCATGATCGTCGATCCGTGGGGCAGGATACTCGATCGTTTGCCGCGCGGCTCGGGTGTCGTGGTCGCGGATGTCAACCCATCCTATCAGGCCAGTCTGCGGGCAAGTCTGCCCGCGCTGGAGCATCGAAAATTATTCAATTGTGATTGACAAGGAGAATACCGGAATGGGTACCACGCTGCAGAATTCTCCGTTTGATACGCTGTTTGCCACCGCCCAGCAATCGCTGCTGTTGCCATACTCGATCGAATCGCGTGACCTCGAGCAGGTGTTCGCCAGCATGATGGCGCACCGGCTTGATTATGCAGATTTGTATTTTCAGTACAGCCGTGCCGAAAGCTGGTCACTGGAGGAAGGCATCGTCAAATCCGGCAGTTTCAACATCGATCAGGGCGTCGGGGTGCGCGCGGTGAGCGGCGAGAAGACCGCTTTCGCCTATTCCGACGATATCAGCCTGAATGCACTGGAAAGCGCGGCCCAGGCAACGCGGGCGATCGCGCGGCAGGGCGGCACGCAATCCGTGCCGATGCTGCAGCGCGGTTCGCGGCGTGATATCTATCTGCCCCACGATCCGATTGCCAGCCTCAAGGACGCGGACAAAGTCGCGCTGCTGGAACGTGTCGAAGGCTATGCGCGAGCACTCGATCCGCGTGTGGTGCAGGTAATGGCGGGTCTGGCCGGCGAATATGAAGTGGTGATGGTGGCGCGCAGCGACGGCCTGATGAATGCCGACATACGCCCGCTGGTGCGCCTGTCGGTGACGGTCATCATCGAAAGCAACGGCAAGCGCGAACAGGGTTCGGCGGGCGGGGGCGGGCGCTTCGACTACGGTTATTTCGACGATGCCATGTTGCACAAGTATGCAGAGCAAGCCGTGCATCAGGCGGTGACCAATCTGGATGCGTTACCCGCTCCGGCTGGCAACATGACCGTGGTGCTGGGCAACGGCTGGCCGGGCATCCTGCTGCACGAAGCGATCGGACACGGCCTGGAAGGCGACTTCAACCGCAAGGGCAGTTCGGCTTTTTCCGGTCGTGTCGGCGAGCGTGTCGCGGCGGAAGGTGTGACCGTGGTGGATGACGGCACACTGGCAAGCCGGCGCGGCTCTTTGCAGATGGACGACGAAGGCAATTCCACCCAGTGCACCATGCTGATCGAGAACGGTATCCTCAGGGGATATCTGCAGGACACGCTCAACGCACGGCTGATGGGCGTGCCGGTAACAGGCAACGCCCGCCGCGAATCTTTCGCGCATCTGCCCATGCCGCGCATGACCAATACTTACATGCTCAACGGCAACAAGGACCCCCGGGAGATTATCGCTTCGGTGAAACACGGCCTGTATGCGGTGAATTTCGGCGGCGGACAGGTTGATATCACCAATGGAAAATTCGTGTTTTCCACCGCCGAGGCTTACATGATCGAGGATGGCAAGATCACCCATCCGGTGAAAGGCGCGACGCTGATCGGCAACGGCCCCGATGTGCTCACGCGCATTTCGATGATCGGCAATGACATGGCGCTCGACCCGGGTGTCGGCACCTGCGGCAAGGAAGGACAGAGCGTGCCGGTTGGAGTCGGACAGCCTACCGTGAGGATAGACGGGTTGACGGTGGGCGGAACAGCCTGATCACTATCCGTATTCGCGGGCTGCCGTTATGCAGCAGGCATGCTTATCGGGACCCCATTCTGCTCGGCTGGAAATAAGCAACGGACATTGCACGGGATATTTCGGTTTGCCAGGGTGCAATGCACTATCATCGTCGCACCCTACTGTATAATTCGCGGGCTATGCAGATTCTTCGCGGACTTTATTCCCCAGACCAACAGCCTGTTGCCCTCACCATCGGTAATTTTGATGGGGTGCATCTGGGCCATCAGGCATTGCTGAACGAAGTGTGCAAAGAGGCAAACGAACGCGGCCTGCAAACAGCGGTGATGATCTTTGAACCGCATCCGCGCGAATTTTTTACGCCGCAGCAGGCTCCGCCACGATTGACCAGCCTGCGCGAGAAGCTGGAGTTTTTTGCCGCGGCGGGTATAGGCCGGGTTCATGTTTGCCGTTTCAACAGGCATTTTGCACTCATGAGCGCTGCAGATTTTATCAATGGCCTGCATGAAAACCTGCATGCCAGATTCGTGTTGATCGGGGATGACTTTCGCTTTGGCAGCGGCCGCAGCGGCGATTTTGCGCTGATGGAGGAAATCGGTACCCGGCAGGGTTTCAAAGTTCAAGCGCTACCTACCGTGTCGTGTAACGGGGTGCGAATTTCCAGCACGGCGGTACGCGCCGCTTTGCTGGCCGGACAGTTAAGCGAGGCAAAATCCTATCTGGGGCGGCATTACAGCATCAGCGGACGGGTGGTACATGGTGACGGGATGGGGAGAAAGATCGGCTTCCCCACTGCGAATATCCAGTTGAAGCACAATCGCCCGCCGTTGTCGGGGATATTCGTGGTGAAGGTGCATGCCGAGGGTCTGGGCGTATTGCAAGGCGTCGCCAGCCTGGGTGTGCGCCCGACGCTGAAACATGATGCCAAACCGGTCCTGGAGGCGCACCTGTTCGAGTTTGGGCAGCAGATTTACGGCAAGCATTTGCGCGTGGAGTTTTTGCAAAAATTGCGCGATGAAGAAAAATATCCCGATGTCGACACGCTGATCCGGCATATTGCGCTGGATGTGGAGCATGCAAAGAAATGGTTCGAACAACATGATTGATTACCCGATATGACAGACTACAAAGCCACTTTAAATCTGGCCGACACGCCCTTTCCGATGCGCGGCGACCTTGCCAGGCGCGAGCCGCAGATGCTGGCGCGCTGGCAGGCTCAACAACGCTACCAGAAGATTCGTGCGGCGAAGCGGGGCAAACCCGTGTTCATCCTGCACGACGGCCCGCCGTATGCGAACGGCGACATCCACATCGGCCATGCGGTGAACAAGATACTCAAGGACATCATCGTCAAGAGCAAAACGCTGGCCGGTTTTGACGCGCCCTATGTGCCGGGCTGGGATTGCCACGGGCTGCCGATCGAATTGCAGGTGGAGAAGAAACACGGCAAGGCCATCCCGCCCGCTCAATTTCGCGCATTATGCCGCGCCTATGCAAAGGAACAGGTCGAACGGCAGAAGAAGGATTTCATCCGCCTCGGCGTGCTGGGTGATTGGGATCATCCTTATCTGACCATGGATTACCAGACCGAGGCCGACATCATGCGTGCCATCGGCACTATCCATGAACATGGCTATCTGTATCAGGGCTACAAGCCGGTGAACTGGTGCCTGGATTGCCAATCGGCACTGGCCGAAGCCGAAGTTGAATATGAGGACAAGACTTCGCCGGCGATCGATGTGGGTTTCGAAGTGAAGGACAAGGCAGTGGTGGGCAAGGCCTTCGGTGTTTCCCTGCCGGGCGATGCCAGGGTGTATGCGGTGATCTGGACCACCACGCCGTGGACCTTGCCCGCAAACCAGGCGGTGTGCGTGCACCCGGATTTGCAATACGACCTGATCAAGACACCCAAAGGGTATTTGATACTTGCATTCGATCTTGCGACACAGTGTCTGGCGCGCTATCAACTGGGTGGAAGCAATGACCGCGGAGACGGCATCGCAGCCACCTGCAAGGGCGCAGCCCTGGAAGGATTATTGCTGCAACACCCGTTCTATGATCGCGGTGTTCCGATAATCTGCGGCGAGCATGTCACGCTGGAAGCGGGTACCGGACTGGTGCATACCGCACCGGCACACGGCCTGGACGATTATTTCGTCGGCCAGAAATACAACCTGCCGACCGACAATCCGGTCGGCGACGATGGCAAGTTTTTTGCCAATCTGCCGCTGGTCGGCGGGCTGTTTGTCTGGAAGGCAAACGATGTGGTGATAGACGCGCTGCAAAGCAGCGGACATTTGCTGCATATGGAAAAGATGCTGCACAGCTATCCGCATTGCTGGCGGCACAAGACTCCGATTATCTTCCGCTCCACGCCGCAGTGGTTCATCGGAATGGATAACGTCGGACATGCCGACACCGTTGATGCGGAGCAGTTGGTACAGGAAAAACGCTCCCATTCCGGGAAACCGGAGAAAAGTGACGGCATGGCCCTGCGCGACTTGGCGAACAAGGCGGTAGCAGCGACACAGTTCTTTCCGAGCTGGGGACGTGCGCGTCTGGAAGCAATGATCAGGAATCGCCCCGATTGGTGCGTGTCGCGCCAGCGCAGCTGGGGTGTGCCGATGCCGTTCTTCATGCACAGGGAAACCGGCCAGTTGCACCCGCGTACACCCGAATTGCTGGAACAGGCCGCCAGACTGGTCGAGCGCGACGGCATCGAGGCGTGGTTCAGTCTGAACTCGGCAGACCTGCTGGGTGCCGATGCTGAACACTACAAAAAACTCGGCGATACTCTGGATGTGTGGTTCGATTCGGGTGTCACGCACGCATCTGTTTTGCAGCGCCGCGATGAATTGCGTTCAGATTCTGATCATTTGGCAGATTTGTATCTGGAAGGTTCCGACCAGCATCGCGGCTGGTTTCAGTCCTCGTTGTTGACCGGTTGTGCGATCAACGGGAATGCGCCTTTCAAGGCTTTGCTCACCCATGGTTTCGTGGTGGACGGCAGCGGCCACAAGATGTCGAAGTCCAAGGGTAATGTCATCGCGCCGCAGAAGATTCTCGACACGCTCGGTGCGGACATTCTGCGCCTGTGGGTGGCAGCTACCGATTATTCCGGCGAGCTGACGATCTCCGATGAAATTCTCAAGCGCGTGGTGGAAAGCTACCGCCGCATCCGCAACACCCTGCGTTTCCTGCTGGCCAACATCGCCGATTTCGATCCGCAGCAACATACCTTGCCGATGCATGAGTGGCTGGAGATAGACCGCTATGCATTGGCACTTGTGCAAAAACTGCAGGACGAGGTTCGCGCAGATTATGAAAGCTACGAGTTCCACCTGGTCGCGCAAAAACTGCAGACTTTCTGCTCTGAGGAACTGGGTGGTTTTTATCTGGATATTCTGAAGGATCGCCTGTATACCGCCGGCGCCAATTCACCAGCACGCCGTTCCGCGCAAAATGCGCTGTATCACATCACCCAGTCCTTGACTCGCCTGATTGCGCCGATCCTGAGTTTCACCGGCGAAGAGGTGTGGGAGCTGTTGTGCGGGAAGGACGACAGCAGTGTGTTCCTGAATGAATGGCACGAATTGCCCGATGCGCAATTTGATAGCGGGGGAATCTCGGCCTGGCTGAAGATCAAGGACTGGCGCGCAAAAGCGAACAAGCAACTCGAGGAAGCGCGGGCCGCAGGCCTGATCGGTTCGGCGCTTGCGGCAGAAGTGGATGTGTATGCCACGGGTGCAGATTATGATGTACTGGCGCGTCTCGGCGAAGATTTGCGCCTGGTGTTCATCACCTCGCGTGCAACAGTGCATCGTGCGGCGTCAGCAGCGGAACAGCGCATCAAAGTTAGCGCAAGCATCCACGACAAATGCGAGCGCTGCTGGCATTACCGTGCCGATGTCGGTGCGGATGCGCAGCATCCGACGCTGTGCGGGCGTTGCGTGAGCAATCTGTACGGCAGCGGCGAGGAACGCCGCTATGCTTAGGCGCTGGCTGGCACTGTCCGCGCTGGTCATCGTGCTGGACCAATTGAGCAAGGCGTGGATCACGGCGCACTTTGCTTATGGCGAGACTTTGCGCGTGCTCGGTGTGTTCGATCTGGTGCTGGCGCACAACACCGGGGCGGCATTCAGTTTCCTGAACGATGCCGGCGGGATGCAACGCTGGCTGTTCAGCATTATTGCCATTGGCGCTTCATCGTGGATAATCTGGTTGTTGCGCAAACACAGTGCGCAGATGTTGTTCGCGCTGGCATTGAGCATGATATTGGGCGGTGCGCTGGGCAATCTGATTGACCGGCTTTCTTATGGATATGTGGTGGATTTTTTGTCGTTCCATTGGGGCGGACATTATTTCCCGGCTTTCAATCTGGCTGATTCAGCGATCACCTGCGGTGCATTCCTGCTGATACTGGATAGTTTCAAGGAGAAAAAAAATGGAACTGTTACTGGCTAATCCGCGCGGCTTTTGCGCGGGGGTGGATCGCGCCATCGAGATCGTGGAACGCGCGTTGGCGCAGCACGGCGCACCGATTTACGTCCGGCACGAGGTGGTGCACAACCAGTTCGTGGTCAATGGCCTGCGCAAGAAAGGCGCGATATTCATCGAGGATCTGTCCGATGTACCCGCCGGCAGTATCCTGATTTTCAGTGCGCATGGCGTGTCCCAGGCCGTCCGCCACGAGGCCGAAGCGCGCGGCCTGACGGTGTTTGATGCGACCTGCCCGCTGGTCACCAAGGTGCACATCGAAGTATCGCGAATGCGCGATCAGGGCAAGGAAATCGTGATGATCGGCCACGCGGGCCATCCGGAAGTGGAAGGCACCATGGGGCAAAGCAACGGCGGCATGTATCTGGTGGAATCGCCGGAGCAGGTTGCCGGCCTCAATGTCAAAGACGCGAACAATCTGGCTTATGTAACGCAAACCACGCTGTCTGTGGACGACGCCAGCACGATCATTGCCGCGCTGAAGACGCGATTCCCGTTCATCACGGGCCCCAAGAAAGATGACATCTGTTATGCCACGCAAAACCGCCAGGACGCGGTGAAACTGCTGGTCAAACAGTGCGACGTGGTTATTGTGGTCGGGTCACCGAACAGTTCCAATTCAAACCGCCTGCGTGAAGTAGCCGCAAATGTCGGCGTGCCCGCCTATCTGGTGGATGATGCCGGCGAATTGCAACCGGAATGGTTTGTCGGGAAATCCAGAGTAGGGATCAGCGCCGGTGCGTCTGCGCCGGAGGTGTTGGTGCAGGGCGTGATCTCCCGCATGGAAGCGTTGGGCGGAGAAAAGGTAATCGAACTGCAGGGTATCATCGAGAACGTGGTGTTTCCGATACCCAAGTCTTTGATCCCGATTGTCGAGAAATCCTGATTGCGCAGCCCTGATTATCGTGACCCCATGCAAACGGATTTTCTGATCGTCGGCGGCGGCGTGGTCGGTTTGGCCAGCGCACAAATTCTGCTGCAGGCCGGATATCGCGTAACAGTAGTTGAGCGCGGCGCAGTCGGGCGGGAAGCATCCTGGGCCGGCGGCGGCATCCTTTCGCCGTTATGCCCATGGGATTATCAAGATGCTGTCACGCGCCTTGCCCTGCGCGGGATGGATATGTTCAGTGAGATAGCTTCCGCGCTGCAATCCGCCACCGGCATCGATCCCGAATACCAGCGCAGCGGCATGCTGCTGCTGTCCCCGTACCAGACGGAACTCGCCACGCAATGGTGCGAGCAGCATTGTGTTGCATTGCTGCATGTGAATCTTGCTGATCACTTGCATCGGCAGCAGGGCACCGCTCTGTTATTGCCGGAAGTCGCGCAGGTGCGCAATCCGCGTCTGATGCAGGCGTTGCACAGACGTGTCGAAATGCTGGGCGGGACGATACTTGAACAACATGAAGTGCAGAAATTCGAGATCGCGGGAGAACGCGTGGTTGCGCTGCATACCTCGCGGGGCCGGCTGGTTGCCGGTGCATACATCGTTGCGGCGGGGGCGTGGAGCAAAGCACTGCTCGGCGAACATGCGCTCAACATGGACATCCGCCCGATACGCGGACAGATACTATTGTTCAAGTTCGATACCCCGCCGTTCCGGCAAATTCTCCTCAAAGAAAACCTTTATTTGATCCCGCGCCGTGATGGACACGTGCTGGTTGGCAGCACGCTGGAAGATGCCGGTTTCGACAAGTCCGTTACAGTCGATGCGCGCGATAGCCTGCTTGGCCGGGTACGTGATCAGTTCCCGGATTGGCATGACAGCGAGCCGATACAGCAATGGGCCGGATTTCGCCCGGGCTCGCCCGACAATATCCCCACCATCGGCAGGCATCCACATCTCGCCAATCTTTACGCCAACAGCGGCCATTTCAGATATGGCGTAACCATGTCTTTTGCCAGTGCAGAACTGCTACTAAATGAGATTGAAGACAGGCCGCAACCGATACCTGCCGATCCATATTGCTGGCGATCCTGATTCTTGATAACAGGGTAATCACTGGTCAAAACAGTGGCATCAAGCATTACGCATCCCCTATAATCACAACTTCTGCTGGAGTAGCTCAGTTGGTAGAGCAACGCACTCGTAACGCGTAGGTCGGAGGTTCGATTCCTCTCTCCAGCACCAGTAAATGAAGGGGCTACACATCGTGTAACCCCTTTTTCTTTTTGCGGCAGACCGCAGACCCACAATTTCTGTAGTGTTCAGACCGACATCAAAAGTCACTTCACTTTTGGCAGTGAAAAGTGTGTTGGCCTACCACGATCAAAAGTGTTTCTGCTTTGTAATCTCCAGCGTAGATTTCATACATGGCAGGGCATCAAAAAATATATACCTATTGATTTAGTGGGTAACATATTGGTATATAAAGTTGATTTATATTTATCCACAAAACCTGTGGAAAACTGTGTTGATATGTACAGAAAATCATCCCGAATCCGGCAAAAAATATAGGGTATTACTGTATTGCGAAACTTTTCACCTGAAAATATTCCAATATAAAACAATGGATTGCTGCAAGCTGTAATATTTTATTAATACTGATTGCTTGGCAAGCCTCGAATTTACTGAGGTTGTGAACTTTTTTCTCTTGTCAATATGTATTTCCCCATATTTTTAGAAGAAAAAAGCGGTGCATACCACCAAAATTAAAGTGACTTTATCCTCAATAAGTTAATGAACTCATGTCGTGACTGCTGTTGCATTTGATGCTGGAATTCATGATTGTCTCCACATCAAATAACCGTCGGAAACATCACGATCATCGTCATGCGAGGAAGCCGAAAAAATATGTCCTCCTAAACTTCTTCGCCGTGCACCGATGAGACCATGACGCGGTCGCGGCCAGCCTCCTTGGCCTGGTACATTGCTTTATCCACGGCGCTAATCAAACTGTCCATCGTCGTGCCATTCTCAGGAAAGTTCGCCACACCAAAAGATGCGGTCACTTGGATAACGGATGTTTCAAAAGTTATCCGTTGCGCCGCAAGCTCCGTGCGCAATTGCTCGGCGCGAGCATATGCGACATCAGGCGGCATGTCCGGGAGAAACAGCACAAACTCCTCACCGCCGAAGCGGCAAACGATATCGCTGCCGCGCGCATGTTTTTTCAACAGTTTGGCAAACACGCGCAATACCTCGTCGCCTGCCAAATGGCCATCTTTGTCGTTGACGAGCTTGAAATGATCCAGATCGCACATCACGATCCCGACCGGCTGCTTGTAGCGCGCCGCGCGGGCCAGCTCGCGTTTTATTGTTTCGTCGAGATAGCGGCGATTGTAGAGTCCCGTCAGCGGGTCGTGCACAGCCTGATCGCGGAGTTGTTCCTGCAATTTCTGCACTTCCGTCTCGGCAAGTTTTCGCTCTGTTATATCCCGCAGAATGCCCACCGCGTGCCAGCGCCCCTTTAACTTGATTGCAGAGACCGACAACTCGACAGGAAATTCGGATCCATCCTTGCGAAAGGCCTCCAACTCAAGTGTCTTGCCTATCACCGCGCCTGTGCCAGTTTCGCGAAACGAGGCAAAACCTTTCTTGAAATCCGCATGGAAGCGGGATGGGACAAACAGCTCATGCGCATCGCGGCCAATTGCATCCTGAGCGCTAAAGCCCAGGATACGCTCTGCAGCCGGGTTCCAGCTAACAATCAACCCCTCATCGTCAATCAATAATATTGCATCCTGTGCGGCTGTCGTTACTGCGCGAAATTCGGCCTCGCTTTTGATGAGTTTCTGCTCAGCGAGCTTGCGCTCGGTGATGTCGCGGGCAATGCCCAGGGCATAGGGCCGGTCCAGCGTGATGGACCGGAGCGTGATTTCGACAGGGAATGTGGAACCGTCCTTGCGCTTGTGCTGTGTCTCGAATATCGCGGTGCCATCCCTGAGCAATCGTTCGCTGATCTCCTTGTGCATTTCCGGGTCTGTCGTGTCGATGTCCGGCGCGCGTAGCGCGAGGAGTTCCTCGCGGGTGTAGCCGAGTTTGATGCATGCACTTTCGTTGATGTCGATGATGTGCAGCGTTGCAGGATCCACCACCTGGATCTCGTCCGGGGCACTGTCAAGCAGGCTGCGAAAAATCTTGATCTGCCGCTCGGCTTCGACACGGATTGTAATGTCCTGCACCGTGCCCACAGTGCTCAGCGGCCGGCCCTGTTTGTCGTAAGTCGTCGAGCACTGCTCGTGTACGTACTTGATGCGACCATCCTTCATCAACAACCGGTGCTCAATCTCGAAGGGGGTATGCTCGCGCAATGAGCGCTCGAATGTTTCATTGAGCATATCGCGGTCATCGGGATGTACGGTGTCGATGAACACTTCGAAGCTTGCGACGAATGACGCGGAATCACGCTCGAAGATGCGAAATGCCTCGGCCGACCAGCGGCCTTCGTTGGCCACATGATCCAGCTCCCAGCTACCGACGTGCGAGATTTGTTGGGCTTCGGCAAGATGGGCATCGCTACGGCGCAGCATCTCTTCCGCGCGCTTACGCTCGGTGATGTCGGTACCGATACCGATCAAATATTTGCCCTTCTCGGTTTCTACTCTGGTAGCCTTGAAACTATAATCACGGTACCCTGACTTTGTGACCATGCGCGCAACGATGATTGCCGCGCCCTGTTCAAATACTTCCTGAACTTTTTGGGCAACTACCGGACGGTCTCCCTCGTGAATTACGTCTAGCGCATTGGTTGCCGCAATCTGTGCGTCGGTATAGCCGAGCACATCTCTGAGTTTGTCGTTCCAGCGGATAAACCGCCCGGTCGGGTCAAACACGTAGAATACATCCGGCTGGCTTGCGATCAATTTGTCGGAAAATATCCTTTCGTCAAATACGCCCTGTTCGGTATGTTTGCGTTCGGTGATGTCTAGAATCGTGCCGCGCATTTTCAGTGGGTGCCCTTGAGTATCAAATACCAATTTACCCAATCCATGTAACCAGCGCACGGCTTGATCATTTTGGCGGATTATCCGGTATTCCCTGTCGAATACCTTGCCCTGACCAAGCACTTCATTTTTTAAGTAGTCAGCCATCATTGCGCGGTCATCGGGATGAATCAACGCCTCCCAACCTGACGCAGAGTGGTCGTATGCTTTATCTACTCCAAACAACTGCTCAAGCACGTCCGAGCTTTTCCACAACCCGGTTTGAATATCCAGTACATAACTACCCAGGCCGGCAATGATCTGCGATTCCCTGAGGGATTCTTCACTGTTGCGCAGCTGAATCTCAGCTTGTTTACGATTATGATCAAAAGCGGTGCGCGATCGAATGAAGAAAATTGCCAATGAACCGGATATTGCCAGCAACATGAACTGTATCAATTGTTCCTGTGCTATATCGGCAATCTCGGGAAGCTGCCTGAACACATGAATGCTGATGTCATCCTTTGCCAACTTTCTGTTTGCCAATATAACCGGTTGGCTTTCTTCATCGAAACGACGCAACGAGCTATTCAACTGGTCAGGCCACGGCTTGATTGCCACAACCGGAAATTCTTCGCGCATATAACGGATTCTGCGCGCTTCCATGGAAAGCCCGACGATGGCAGCATCGGGCAACGCTCGCATCTCCAGTTTCGTATCGCTGGCAAGGATAATCACACCATATTTATCCGCAATAAAGGCATTGGCCAGGTTGACCGACTGTGGCAGTTTGGGCAAGTTGATCTTGGCGGTAACCACGCCCACGATATGACCTTCGTTAACGGCGGGAGCACTAAAGTACAAGCCGGGAATATTGCTCACTTTTCCCACCGCATATTGATGCCATGGTTTTCCTTTCATCGTCTCCCGGAAATACTCACGGCTGGCAAAATTCGACCCGACAAAGCTATCGGGTTTGTCGGCATTGCTTGAGGCAATGCAATCGCCGGATGCGTTCATGATATATACGACATCCAACCCCAGAGAGGTATTTGTCAAATTCAAATATCGGCCGACAGATTTGAGCCGGACATCCTTAGACCAGGCCTTTTTGCGGTGCTCGACATTCAGCGAATTGGGGTAGGTTCCCGCACCGAAGCGGGATAGGGCGCGCAAAACATCTGTATCTCTTGATACTACCGACGCGATACCGTGAAACTGATTAAAAGCATGAGATAAATTATTTTCAATATTATCGGCTTGCAGATTAATAACGGCAGTTTTCGCCCTGACCAGCGCGGTGATACGTGAAGTCATAATATAATCTGTAACAAGCCACGTTCCGACCAACCAGAACGCCAACGCAATACCGGACATACTCCAAAGGAGTAAAGTGTATCGGGACCGGGTTGATCGATTTTTCATGATGTTGCTATTGCAATTATTGCGCGTTACCCGGCTTGAGTGGAGCCGGCAATCTTGTTTCGAAACTATCCGCTGGCAGCGGTTTACTGAATAAAAGGCCCTGCATTTCGTCACAGTTCAGCGAGAGTAGCTGGCGCGATTGCTTCCCGGTTTCGACGCACTCAGCGACTACCTGGAGGTTTAGTGCGTGCTCCATCACAATGATGAGCCGCTGAACATGAATCTCTCTTCGGCAAACAGCTTCAGGCATGCATCAACGACCACCGGATCATATTTGCTGTCCCGGCCGCCCTCGATTTCCTTCAGTGCAACATCGATCCCCAGTCCCGGCCGGTAAGGCCGGTATGAAGACATTGCTTCCACCACGTCGGCCACGGCCATGATTCTCGATTCGAGCAGGATCGCATCACCCTTGAGCCCTTGCGGATAGCCAGAGCCATCCTGCCTTTCGTGGTGCTGCAGGACAATGTCGGCAATCGGCCAGGGAAATTTCACGTTCTTCAGGATGTCGTAGCCGGCCTGCGGGTGCTGCTTGATCAGCATGAACTCGATGTCGCTAAGCTTGCCGGGTTTGGAGAGTATTTCGGCCGGAACGTTGATCTTTCCCAGGTCGTGAATGATGCCGGCAAGGTGGATGCCATTGATCTGCTCTTCAGGCAGGCCCATTTCCTGGGCGATGGCCATCGCCAGTTCGCTGACGCGCCGCTGATGGCCGGCGGTATAGGGGTCGCGCGCCTCCACGGTGTCCGCGATGGTCTCAATGGACTGTTCCAGACTCCGCCGCAGGATGGTTGCGTGCTGGCTTTGCTCAACGCGGGCGCGCAAGGTGACGATACCAAACGCCAGGTCGCTAGCCATTTCCTCGAGCAGTGCCACCTGTTCCGGGCCGAAAGCCCCGGTCTCCGAAGCATAGATAGTCAGCGAGCCGATAGTCTTTCCGTCATCCTTCAGCGGCAGTGCAATGCTTGCAGCCAGGCCGAATTGAGCCGTTGCCCTTCGCCAGGGTTCCATGCGCGGATCGTTGGCAATGTCGTTGGCAATCTGTGGCTGTCCGGTGCGCACAGCTGCGCCGGTCGGCCCGTGCCCGGAGGGCAAGTCATCCCAGGTTAAATTTTGTCCTTTGATATAGGCCTTGCTGTCACCATATACCGCCATCGGCACGATGCTCTTCTTTTCATCCTGCAACGCATAGCCGACCCAGGCCAGCACATAGCCGGCCTCGGTAGTCGCCTGGCACATGTTTTCCAGCAGTTCTGCCTCGTTTACGGCATGCACCAGCGCATGATTGCCCGCACTGAGTGCTCTGAGCGTGCGGTTGAGATAAAGCAACGTTTTTTCGGCTTTTCTGCGCTCGGTGGCGTCTCGAAACGCGCCCAGCAGATATTGCAGTCCGCCTATGTCGACAGTTGATCCGTTGAGGTCCGCGTACAACATGCGTCCGTCCTTGGTGAGCATCGGCATGTCCTGCACTGCACTCGAACCACCGCTGATGTCTTTGTCGAATTGCATTACAACCTGCGCGAGTGCCTTAGGCGGGTGCAGTTTGGACATTGGCAACCCGATCAACTCGCCCGGCCCGTACCCCAGCATCCGCTCCATACTTTCATTGGCAAACTTGACCGCATGCTCGCCGATGTCCATCACGATGATGCCATCCTGTGTGTGATCGAAGATAGCCCGGAACTTCTGCTCTGATTCGCGCAGCACTTGTTCGGCATGTTTGCTCGCCGTAATGTCCTGGCAAGTGCCATATACACGGCTCAAGTGACCGTTGCTGTCCACCGACATCTTGCTCTTTTCATGAATCCAGCGGATTCCCCCGGAGGAGGTGATGATGCGGAATTCGAAATTGAATGCCTCGATATTCTCAAGCGATCTGTTGACTATTTCCTGCACCCTCGCGCGGTCATCGGGATGCGGAGCTACCAGAAAATTTTCGAGTGTGAACTCGAATGTGCCGGGATCATGGTCGAATATGCTGTACATCTCTTTCGACCAGGTGCTTGAGTTGCTGGCAACATCCCATTGCCAGTTGCCGATACGGCCTATCTCCTGGGCTTCTTCCAGTTGTTGTGTGCGCATCCTGAGGGTTTCTTCCGCGAGCTTGCGTTCGGTGATATCTCGCACAGATGCGAGGACCAGCTTGCGCTCTCCCTGATCGACGATTCGGGCGCTGACTTCGATAGGGAATGAGCTACCATCCTTGCGCCGGTGTGCAGATTCGAAGATAGCCGAGCCAGTTTCCATCAGCAGCTTAAAGCGCGCCTCGATATTCTTTCCGGACTCTTCGGTGTCGAGATCATGCAGATTCATGGCCATCATCTCGTCGCGGGTGTAACCACGCATTCGCCAGGTGCTTTCGTTCAGGTACACTGTGTTGCCTTCGAGATCAAACGCCATGATCGAGTCGGCGGTGCTGTCCAGCAGCTGCGCTCTTAACTGCAAAAGTTCCTGGTTCGCTTTGCGCTCGGTGATGTCGTGAAAAATTCACACGATATAGTTTATACCGCTGATTTTTACTGGAGCTGTATTGATGTCGGCATAAAATACCGAACCGTCCTTGCGCTTCACCGGCATGTCTATTGCTAATCGAATTTCGCCGCGTGCCTGCCTATTGAATTTTTCCAGGACGTTGGGCCAATCCTGCTGCGGGTGAATATCGGAAACTTTGAGTTGGGCAAATTCCTCCTGGCTGTACCCCAGCATGTTGCGCAAACCCGGATTGGTCTCAGCAAACTGCATGGTCTCCTGGTTTACGAGCGCGATACCGTCGAGCGCGCCATCGAAAATGGCGCGCAGCCTTTCCTCCGAGTCTTGCAATTTTATTTCCACACGCTTGCGCTCGGTTATGTCGCGGATGTTGCACTGGATCACCTTCTCGCCACCCACCTCATAGAGGTTGCTGACTAACTCCACGTCGATCCGCCGGCCGTCCTTCGTCTGCAACGGAAGGTCTTCGTAACGAAAGTACTTATTGGTCTGCAATTCCTGGAATGCTGTCTTGCCGGATTCGATGTCCTTGAACAGGCCGATCTGCCAGAGCATCTTGCCGGTGCATTCGCTGAGACTATAGGACAGCAGGTCGAGGATGAAAGGATTGGCGTCCACGACCTTCCCGGTATCCGCATCCAGGATCAGGATGCCGTCCACGGCTGACTCGAACAGCCGACGGTAGCGTAATTCCGATTCGTGCATTGACCCTTCTGCCGCCTTGCGTGCGCGTATGCCAAGTTCTTGTGATACGGAGCGTTTGATTGCAGGCGCAAGCCGCACCAGTTCATCTTTCAACACATAATCCCGTGCGCCAAGCTTGAGCATCTCCACAGCAGCCACATCTCCCAGCGACCCGGTCACGAAGATCACCGGGATCTGTGGATGTTTATGGCGCACATATTCCAGCGCTTCAAGCCCGTTGTAAGCCGGCAGGCTGTTGTCTGCAAGGACGATATCGGGCTTGAATTCATCGAGCGCCCGTTCGAACGCCTCTCGTGTGTCTACCCGCAACGCGGTGAATACCAGACCCGCGTCGCGCAACCCGCTTTGTTCCAGTTCCGCATCGGATGGCACATCCTCCAGCATCAGGATGCGCAGCCCGGTTTTTTCACTAGGCTGGTCCATGTCTATCGAACCGGGTTCGGGGGGCGATTGATAAAGAGCCAGTAGTAACCCAGTTCCGATATCATCCTGGTGAACTCGTTGAACTCCACGGGTTTGTTGATGTAGCTGTTGACGCCGTGCTCGTAGCTATCCATCACATCCCGGTCCTCCTTGGATGAGGTCAGCATCACCACCGGTATCCGCTTGGTGCGCGCATCCGCCTTGATGCGGCGCAGCACCTCCAGCCCGTCCACCTTGGGCAGCCGCAGGTCGAGCAGGATCACCCTTGGGATATTCTCGATATTCCGCCCGGAGTAGGCGCCGGTGGCAAACAGGAAATCCAGCGCCTCCGCCCCGTCTTTTACCCACTTCAACTTGTTGGCGAGATTGTGTTCCTTCAGCGCCAGCAGGGCCAGCTCGGCGTCGGTGGGGTTATCCTCCACCAGCAAGATATCGAATTGTGCCATCTGATCATCCATGTCAGTACCTCCCTCAAACAGGCAATGCAAAATAAAATGTTGCGCCTTCGTCGACCTTGCCCTCCGCCCACACCCGCCCGCCATGACGGGTGATGATGCGCTTCACGATGGCCAAACCGATCCCCGTTCCCTCGAACTCATCGATACCATGCAAGCGCTGGAACACGCCGAATAATTTCCCGGCATACTGCATGTCGAAGCCCGCTCCATTGTCCGTGACGAAATAGACATTCTCCTTGCCGTCCGCGTAACTGCCGACTTTTATCGTCGCCCCCGGTTTGTGGCTGGTGAACTTGATCGCATTGCCCAGCAGGTTCATCCATACCTGGCGCAGCATGGTGCGGTCACCGTGGGCAGACGGCAGCGGCTTGATTTCCAGGTCCGGCTCATGTCCGGAATTATCCGGCTTGAGCTCTTCGAACACTTCGCGCACCAGCACTTCCATGCCCACTTCAGACCTGGACATGTCCACCCGTCCCATGCGCGAGAAAGCGAGGATATCGTCGATCAGCTGGCCCATCTTTTTGGTGTTGTCGCGCACAACGTTCAAATAGCGCTTGCCTTCATCGTCCAGTTTGTCTGTGTAGTGGTTCAGCAACTGCTGCGAAAATCCGTCTATCGCGCGCAACGGCGTGCGCAGATCGTGTGAGACCGAATACGCAAAGCTCTCCAGTTCCTTGTATGCATCTGCCAGCATTGCGGTGTGCTCGTCCACACGCTGCTTCCGTTCGTCATTGAGCCTGCTGATTTCATCCTCGGCCTGTTTGCGGCCGGTGATGTCGATTGCATTGGTCAGGAAGTACAGTGGATTGCCTGATTTATCCCGAACCAGGGCATAACTTACATCCGCCCATACCACGGAGCCGTTCTTGTGCAGGTATCGCTTGTTGATGCGCGTCGATTCGTGCAGACCTTCAAGGAGGGGGGCCAGCGCGTTTTCAGTCAGGGCGATGTCATCAGGGTGCGTCAAGTCCTGCCACCTGGGATTCCGGAGTTCCTCCCGGGAGTAGCCAAGCATCTCGCAATAGGCCCGGTTCATCTGCATCTCACCCGAGGGATATGAGAAGGCTGTTCCGATGGCTGAATTCTCGAATAGTGCTTTGAATTTTTCTTCGCTTTCACGCAATACCTCTTTCGCATTTTCATGCTCGGCACTTTCCGCATGAAGCTTGTCATTCGCCACGGCCATCTCCATGTATGACAGTTGGAGCCTGGCCGAAGATGCAGATGACAAACGCCGCGATCCAGACGACGCGCGGTGACATCGGCAATGTCTTCCGTATACCAAACCCCAAAGGGTGTATCCGTTCAGGAACGCTCACGATGTATCCATCCGGGAGGATGGCCATCCGGCAGTGGCAAAAAAGAAATGCCGACGGGGGATTTATTCAGCGCCGCATCCGGATCGAAGCAGGGCTTGTTGCAAGATGTTTTCATATGGCCTCCCGCATTGGACGATTCCGCAGATGAATGGAACTGCCTATATACCACCTCACGCTTTCAGGTGAAAAGTCGTGCCTGCCGGATTGCGTACAATATTTGAGCACCCAAAAAAGCACGACTTACCATTACTCGTTATGACAGTGTTGCACTTTGCCGACATATGTCAATGCCATGGCAGCCATGGTTGAGTTGATCACTGCTATCGTGATGACATAATGCAACTTGTATCCGGCAAATCTGAATCCGGTTCGGGCGCAGACCCGTAACGCTTGTTGTCATGGTGCACACGCATTGGTCAGTATCCGCCAGTTTATCTATGTTGTATGTGCGGTTGTGCACATTGCTGGCAGCCCTGTTCGGGTGCCAGGGAAAGAACGCAAATCTGGTTCGATGTGAAAATTGATAAAAGGCCTCACAAAATGTGAAGTGGCGAGCGCGCTCCAATGAATGAGTTCGGGTAGGTAAGCCCCGGCTTTGCCGGGGGACTCCGTAAGGTTTGACCGTTGCGGCGCTCATAAAGCGTAAAGCTAAAACTTGGCGACATCATTCCCATTCCATGCAAGGGGCGGGGTGGCGGTAAAAATTCAAGCATGAATTGCGCAGTAGTTTGCACCCCCTTTGCAACCTTCCCCTGACAGGGAGAAGGAGTGCAAACTATCCGCCTGGGCCGGCCCAAGTTTTTATTCGCGCCATTGAGGCTCTCACCCAATATGCCTCCGGCTTTGCCGGCGGTAATTCGACCGCACACAAAAAATTAGATTGATGAGGCTTGCAGCCCAGACTGCTGAATTGTCGCGTGGGGAAGTGGCATCAACTTTCAGGTAGAGAGTGCCATCAAGATTGATATCACTATTATTTGACGGTGCTACACGCTGCTGAGTATGCGAGGGAATACGCTGGTATCGATATACGGCAGACTGCAGATCGACGGTTTCTGCGGGTTCAGACCGGCATTAAAATCACATCATTATTTGCTGTGGAAAACGCGTTGGTTTATCATGATTTGGAGGTTACATCTTTGCAACCGTTGCAGGTGATTGGTTAACCCCCGATACGGAGTAGTCGCTCACGTGAAGCCCAAGCGGGCGTTGCAATAATGAAATTATATAAACTTCCCGTCAATGTAGTGACCCGCACCCGTGAATTATTCCGCCGTAGTGATCATGCAACTTGAATCTACAGCGCAACTTCAGAACTAATATCCAAATACACATACGCACATGACCTCGTACCTGTCAGCGGCACTGGTTCTAATCGGCTTGGCTATCCACGTGGCAACGCTTGTTCCGCTGCGCAGACTGATAGCGATGCTCCCTGCCGGATCATTGCGCAACAAATGGCTTGCCATGACTGCGCTGATCTTTATCTTCATTGCTGGTTATGCCGGTTATATAGTGGTGCTTTGGCGTAAACAGACCGAGTGGAACGAGCTTCTCATTCCGGGCATATTTTTATTCGGTGCCATATTTGTATGGCTGACGATAAGGCTTTCGCTGCAAACCGCTGTTGATTTGCGGCAAATAGTTGCACTGCAAGCCGAAAACATTACCGATCCGCTAACGAATGTTTTCAACCGTCGCTACTTGGAGCGTCGCCTTGATGAGGAAATCGCGCGGTCAAAACGATATTCCCTCGATCTTTCCATTCTGCTGATCGACATCGACCATTTCAAGCGGATCAATGACACCTACGGACACCAGGCTGGAGATATCACACTTAACACGTTATGCAGCCCGATTAAGGCTGCCCTCCGGGATTTGGACGTTATAGCGCGCTATGGGGGAGAAGAATTCATGGTGATTTGTATCAATACAGCCATCGATGGAGCTGCATTGGTAGCAGAACGTCTCCGGCATCTGGTTGAATTGCATCAAATCGATATTACCGACGGTTCGGGCGCAAAACAAACCATTCAGATCAATATCAGCATTGGTGTGGCAGGTTTCAGTGCGAGCGTCGATAGCAAGAGAAAATTGATTAAAGCCGCAGACGAAGCGCTATACCGTGCAAAGGGAGAAGGAAGGAATCGCGTCATCGTTGCCGCGACCGAAGTCAAGGAATTTGCAAAAGCCATATAGCAAAACACTAGCCTGGTTGGCTGCTGTTGTCTTCAATGCCGGAATTGATGATGGTCTCCGCATAAAGTACCCGTATCGGAAACATCATGAATATCGCCAGCGCGGGAGCAGCAAAAGTTGGCTCCCTTAAATATCTTTGCCGAGTACCGATGAGACCACGACACGGTCGCGACCGGCTTCCTTGGCCTGGTACATCGCCGCGTCTACTGCGCCAATCAAACTGTCCATCGTCTGGCCATTCTCGGGGAAAGTCGCCACGCCGAAGGATGCGGTCACCCGGATAACAGCTGCTCCGAACGTTATCGGTTTTGCCGCAAGCTCCGTGCGCAATTGCTCGGCGCGTTGATACGCGACAGCAGACGGCATATCCGGAAGAAACAACACAAACTCCTCTCCGCCGAAGCGACAAACGATATCGCTGCCGCGCGCATGTTTTTTCAACAACCCGGCAAACACCCGCAACACCTCGTCCCCGGCCAAATGACCGTATGTGTCGTTGACGAGCTTGAAGTGATCGAGGTCGCACATCACGATCCCGACCGGCTGCTTGTAGCGCGCGGCGCGGGCCAGCTCGCGTTTGATCGTTTCGTCGAGGTAGCGGCGATTGTAGAGACCCGTCAGCGGGTCGTGCACGGCCTGATTACGCAACTGCTCTTGCAATATTTTAACTTCATACTCAGCGAGCTTGCGCTCGGTGATATCGCGCGAGATATTCAGCGCATAGGGTTTGTCGAGTACGACCAATTTCGCGCTGACTTCCACCGGAAAGGTCGAGCCGTCCTTGCGCCGGTGTATGGTTTCAAATCGCGCAGCTCCCGTGTTTCGGATCTGCTCTTCGATCACTTTTATGAGGTCCGCGTCGAGAGCTGGGTCGATGTCGGATATTTTCATGTTCAGCAGTTCTTCCCGGCTGTAGCCCAATACGCGGCAATGCGTTTCGTTCACGTCCAATAAACGCAAAGTGGCAGGATCGAGCACTTCGATGGCTTCGCTGGAATTGTCGAGCAGAGTTCGAAACAGCCGGAGTTCGATTTCGTCCTGCTTGTCCTCTGTAATATCAAAGATCACGCCATCGATATAGAGTGGCGCACCGTCCGTCCCGTAAACAGGCATGCCGTGTTCTGTCATCCAGCGTATGCCGCCGTCCTTGTGTTTCAGCCGGTACTCTACCGTGAACGGGCGTTTTCCCGTAATCGCGCTCCTGACCTCCGCCACCACGCCTGGGCGATCTTCGTCCAGTATCAGCGGCTCGATCGAACATACCGCGCCTGTTGTCAGTTCATCCGCTGAATAACCTGTAATTTGAACCGGCAATTCGTTATAGAACTGCATCCGCTCGCCCTCGCGGACGAACACCCGATAGACCATGCCGGGCAGGTTCTGCGCCAGTGTGCGGTAGGCCAATTCGCTTTCAAGCAGTTCAGTTTCCGCCTGCTTGCGCTCGGTGATGTCACGAAAGAACCAAATCCGCCCGTAATACCTGTCTTTCTCTCCGATTATCGGTGCGGAATAGCGGTCGAGTATCCTGCCATCCCTGAGATCGATTTCTTCATGGCTTTTTTCCGATCTGTGCCGATACAGATGATCGACGCGGGCGAGGAATGCCTCCGGGTCTCGCACCTGCGCAACGACCGAGTGCAGCACCGGCTCATCGACTCCCGCCGCCAATATTTTCTGCTTAATACCCCATAGCTCGGCGAAGTGGCGGTTGTAGGAGATGATTTTTCCATGCTCGTCCACCACGAGAATCGCATCAGGCGAAACTTCCTGCTGTGCAGCCAGCAGGGTATTCTTGAATGCAATCTCCTGTTGCGCGAGTGATTCGCTGAACAGGCGCTTCATGCTGAACAGCAGGCCGACCATCACGCAGAGGTACGATCCGATCTTCAGCAGGTGTGCCGCATCGAACATCATGTCGAAGGCCCGGCCGGAGAACGACATGAACATGGCCTGTCCCATGAAACCGACGATGAGGCCCAGCACCAGCCAGTGCTCGAACACATCGGTTTTCCATTTGCCCTTGCGCAGAAACCCAATCAGGGCAAGCAGGAAAAACAGGGCTGATACAAATTCCTGTGGCCGCGGGAAGGGGAGTTGTTGATGGTAGGCCGCAGGCATCGGCAGGAACTCAACGACGGCAAAGAATGCGAACGCCAATGTCGTGACCGTCATGTATACAAAGTATTCGCTGACCCGGCCTGCCGCGCCGAGCCGGACTTCGCGCCGCCAGCTCAGCCAGCTTAGCCACAACAGCACTGCGAGAAAGATGCGCGAGGCGAACCAGCTCCATGCGATGTGTGCAGGCGAAAACGACGGAAACGATTCGATGAAGCCGGAGGAGCTGATCACCGCGTGGTAGCCGTCCAGAAATGCGGTGGCGATGAAGCCCGTGCCGATGAACAGGAACGTGTTGTCCTTTTTGCTGTAATAGCGGACCAGCGCCAGGCTGCCGACGGCAAGCGCCAATACCGTCGCAACCGTTTCCATCAGCGTATGCAACTGGCCACTGCCTTGCCATGTTGAATCCCTGAGATAGAGGTAGGCAAAGAAAAGAACCGCAAACATCGCGGCGTAGGCAAATTGCCTGCGTCTTGCCAATGCGCCGCCGATATCGGGAAAGTCAGCCATATGCAGCCTGCAGCCAGTCTATTTTGATTGGCTGACTATATAGGCGACGGCGTTGAAAATGTCTTGATCGCTGCATGTATCGCAATTCCCTCGCGGAGGCATAGTGCGGTAACCCAGGAAGGCATGGTCGGTCAGCTTGGATCCGCCCTGCGCGATGCGTTCCGACCACGCCGCCTTGTCGCCGATTTTTGGTGCGCCCATTCTCCCCACGCCATGACAAAACTTGCAGGCATGGTCAAAGACTGCTTTCCCGGCCTTGGCGTCGCCTTCAGCCGCAGCCAAATTCGACGACAACATTGCCAAAACAAGAATGAATGTTGTAATGATCGCTTTCACGCTAACCCTCCTTAATGAAAATCATATTGCTGCTGATTTTAGCTCAATCAGCGCGGGGGGCTCGCGAAAGATGGCGGCACGCTTGCAGGATAAGCCACGATTTTCAGCCCGCTTGGGAATATCTGGTTGCCGGTTCTGCGCCCTGATTGCAGCCGCCATTTTCAGGCAGATCATGCTTGCGCACTTTCCATATCATCGAGACCGCATCAAGTGCGGTATCGATACCGATTAAATATTGATTAATATCAACGTATAACATGATTACTGCCAAGTGTTGACTTGAGTAAATATTAGAGTATGATTATTTACTGTGGTTGATGATTTTCTCTCCCTTGTACTACCCCCTCTTGGCTTGCACTTCTCCTTGCAAGCCATTTTTTTTTCCTTTTAATTAATCTTCGACCACCATGTCTATCACTGCCCCGGTTGAAACGAATTGGCGGCTGGGATGACGTGCTATCTTGTATCCGCTTAAGCGGTAAAATTCCGGTCGAAGCACTATCGATTCGAATGAAAATAATTAAATGACGAATCCATGCAACTACCGCTTGCCGGAAAAAAATGCTACGCGATACGGTTGTGTATCGCCGGATGCAGGGGCGGGCACGTCCACGATTGAGGAAGCAAGCCGAGTCATTTTACGCTTCTGGTCCCGGCTCAATTAAATCGCTTGCATGCATGGCGGGGTGGAAATGGCAAGTTCGCTTGCATTCTGAATCTCGCGACGGATAATGAAGTGTCGCCGGAATTTTTCAAGCAACAGTTATGCATTCATGAGGAATTGCTGCATATCGGCATCGAGATCAACCAGCTCGGAGCACAACAAAAATTGTAAGGAGTTTGCATGACAGAGCCTGCGCGCGATAAGCGCAAATCATTTTTGCGCTACCTGCCGTGGCTCGCCGGGCTGGTGCTGGTGGCGACAGCGGTCTGGTATTTCACCCGCCCCGCGCCGATAACCGTGAAGCTGGTCAAGGTCGAGCGCGGATTGGTTGAAGCGACGGTGAGCAATACCCGCGCCGGAACGGTCAAGCCGTGTCGTCGCGCCAAGCTGTCAGCGCCGTCAGGCGGCCAGATATCGCACCTGCTGGTGACGAAGGGCCAGCGCGTCAAGGCCAACCAGGTGTTGCTGGAACTATGGGACAAAGACTTGCAGGCGCAGGAGCAACTGGCACAGGAACAACTTGCTACGGCGCAAACCCAGGCGCATCAGGCCTGCGTGCAGGCCGATCTGGCGGAAAAGGAAGCCGACCGAGCGAGACAGTTGAAGGAGAGCGGATTCATCTCTGCAGAGGGGTTGGACCAGAAAGTATCCGCCGCCAAGGTGGCCCGCGCCGGATGCAAGGCAGCGAACAGCCAGATCGACCAGAGTCGGTCGCGCATCGCCGTGGCCCGTGCCAGTCTGCAGCGCATGGTGCTGCGCGCACCGTTTGCGGGGATCGTCGCCGACATCAGCGGCGAACAGGGTGAATATGCGACACCGTCTCCGCCCGGCATCCTGACACTGCCCGCAATCGATCTGATCGACGACAGTTGCATGTATGTCAGCGCACCCATCGACGAGGTGGATGCGGCCAATATCAAGGCGGGTCAGGAGGCGCGCATCACACTGGATGCGATAAAAGGGAAATCCTTTGCCGGCAAAGTCAGGCGCATCGCACCTTATGTCCTGGAACTGGAGAAACAGGCACGAACGGTGGAAGTCGAGGTGGAATTCGTTCAGCCCCCCACCAAGGAAAATTTGCTGGTGGGATATAGCGCGGATGTGGAGATCGTTCACGATTCCCGCAAAAATGTATTGCGTATCCCCACGCAAACACTGATGGAAGGAAACCAGGTACTGTTATATGGTGCAAACGGTGTGCTGGAAAAACGCACGGTGAAAACCGGTCTGGCAAATTGGGATTACACCGAAATTACTGCCGGATTGAATGAGGGTGACCGGATTGTGTCTACACTGGACCGTCCCGGCGTGATTGCGGGCGCAACAGTGCAACCGGAACAGATCAAACCCGCCAAATGATCCAGCTGGAAAATGTCAGCCGCAGCTTCATGGTGGGCGATCAGCAGGTCGCCGCATTGCGCGAAATAGACCTGCACATCGCGGCGGGTGATTATGTCTCCATCATGGGCCCGTCCGGCTCAGGGAAATCCACGCTGCTAAATCTGATCGGCCTGCTGGACAGGCCGAGTTCCGGTACTTACATGCTGGATGGCGGCAATGTGACTGATTTGAATGATGTGCAGCAGGCCAGGGTGCGCAGCGAAAAGATCGGTTTCGTGTTTCAGTCTTTCCACCTGGTGCCGCGTCTTACCGCAGCGATGAACATCGAATTGCCGATGATACTGGCGGGCATTGCGCCTGACGAGCGCAAGCAGCGAGTGGCGAAATTGATCGAGAATTACGGCCTGTCGGATCGTGCCGATCACAGACCCGACCAGCTTTCCGGCGGGCAGCGCCAGCGCGTCGCAATTGCCCGCGCCACCAGTATGCACCCCGCCGTATTGCTGGCGGACGAGCCGACCGGCAATCTCGACCAGACCACCGGCAAGGAAGTGATCGATCTGCTCGAGCAGCTACTCGAACAGAATGTTGCATTGATCATGGTGACCCACGACCCGGTGATTGGCACCCGTGCAAAGCGCCAGATACACATGGTGGACGGTCAAATCATCAGCGAGAGCGGAAGCGGCACATGAGATGGGCAGACGTCGCGCAGTTTGCTTCCGGCAGCCTGCGCGGCAACCCGGCGCGCACTCTGTTGATGATATTGGCGATGTCGATCGGTGTGGCGTCAGTGGTGGTGCTCACCGCGCTGGGCGAGGGAGCACGCCTGTATGTGGTCAACCAGTTCTCCTCGCTGGGCACAAACCTGGTGATTGTGCTGCCGGGGCGCACCGAGACAGCAGGCATCGGGCCCGGAATGCTGCTCGGGCAAATTCCGCGCGAGATCACGCTGGACGATGCGCAGGCGCTCCAGCACAGCCGTGACGTCAAACGCATTGCGCCGCTCACTGTAGGCACTGCCACACTTTCGCGTGGCGCACTGAACCGCGAAGTGGTGGTGCTGGGCTCAACATCCGATTTGCTGGAAGTGCGCCACATGAGCCTGGGCATCGGAAAATTCCTGCCGCCGGGTGATATCCACGAGAGCGCTTCGGTGTGCGTGCTGGGCAACCAGATGAAACGCGAATTGTTCGGCAACGAACAGGCAGTCGGGCAGTGGGTGCGGCTGGGTGACCGGCGCTTTCGCGTCATCGGGGTGCTGGCGGAACAGGGTGAATCGATGGGAATGCGCACCGATGAACTGGTGATCATTCCGGTCGCTTCCGCGCACCAATTGTTCAATACCTCCGGTCTGTTCCGTATCATGATCGAGGCGAAGAGCCGTGACGTCATCGATGAAGTCAAGCAAGATGCGGAACAGATCATGTTCCAGCGCCACAACGGCGAAAAAGATGTAACGGTGATCACCCAGGACGCGGTGCTCGCCACCTTCGATCGTATCCTCACCGCACTGACCATGGCGATCGGCGGTATTGCCGCAATCAGCCTGGCCGTCGCGGGTGTGCTGATCATGAATGTCATGCTCATTGCCGTCGCGCAGCGTGTCAAGGAAATCGGCCTGCTCAAGGCGCTGGGTGCCCCGGGTAGGCAGATACGCGCGCTGTTTTTCGCCGAGGCCGCGTTGCTCTCCATCGTGGGCAGCGTGGTGGGATTGGCACTGGGTTACGCCGGCAGCATGCTGATCGGTAAAATATATCCCTCACTTCCGGTATCACCTCCCTGGTGGGCGGTGCTTGCGGCCTGCGGCATCGCGATGGGAACCGGCATCTCGTTCAGCGTGTGGCCCGCGCGGCGCGCGGCACAGCTCGATCCGGTTGCCGCACTCGCGGGGAAATAGCAGTCATGTTGCTTCCCGATCTCATCAAACTGACCAGTTCCAGCTTCATCACCTACCGGATGCGCAGCTTCCTCACCGGATTGGGCATCGCTATCGGCATTGCGGCGGTCATTTTGCTTACTTCCATCGGCGATGGATTGCATAAATTCATACTGGCTGAATTTTCGGAATTCGGTACCAACCTCATTACCGTCCAGCCCGGAAAAACCCAGACACACGGAAGCAGTGTCGGCGTGCTCGGTTCGGTTCGGCCGCTGTCGCTGGATGATGCGGACGCACTGCGCCATTTACCCTATGTGGAGAATGTAAATCCCGGTCTGATGGGTAACTCCGATCTGAGTGCCAACGGCAAAACGCGGCGTGCAACTGTATTTGGCGAGGGGCATGATTTTGCCAAGGCGTTCACCATGAAAGTGCAGACTGGCAGTTTCTGGCCCGACGCGGATGATACTCAGGCACGGGCGCTTGTAGTGCTTGGCACCAAAGTTTGGCAGGAGTTATATGGCGGCCAAAATCCGCTCGGCAGCTACCTGCGTATCGCCGGGCAACGCTATCGGGTGATTGGTGTGATGGAACCGAAAGGCCAGATACTCGGACTGGACATGGACGATGCCGTGTTTATCCCGGCAGCGCGCGCGATGGAGCTGTTCAATCGTCCGGGACTGATGGAGATCAACGTGAGTTATCGTGCCGGTGCCGATGTGGCGGCCGTGACGCGTGTTATCACCAATCGACTCAAAGAGCGTCACGGCGACGAGGATTTCACCCTGATTTCGCAAGAGCAGTCGCTCGAAGTATTGAGTTCGGTGCTCGATGTCATCACGTTCGCCGTCGGTGCGCTGGGCGGTATCTCGCTGCTGGTTGGTGCAGTGGGCATACTCACCATCATGACCATGTCCGTCACCGAGCGCACCGCCGAGATCGGTTTGCTGCGCGCCTTGGGTGCGCAGGAACGGCAGGTGCTTACGCTGTTTCTGGGTGAGGCGATGCTGCTGTCCGCGCTCGGTGGTTTGGGCGGGCTGTTGCTGGGAATCGGCATAGCACAGGGTCTGCACCTGATTTTTCCGGCATTGCCGGTTCACACCCCGTGGCTGTTCGCCGTGCTCGCGGAATTTTCCGCGGTCAGTATCGGTTTGATCGCCGGGGTTGCACCTGCCCGGCATGCCGCAAGACTGGATCCGGTGGAAGCATTGCATGCCGAATAAGCAAGCCCCGCAGCGTAACTGCGACATTTTCTGCAACGTCATCGATAACTATGGTGACATCGGGGTGTGCTGGCGGCTGGCGCGGCAGTTGGCGAACCAGCACGGCCTCGCGGTGCGGTTGTGGGTGGATGATCTGGGCAGTCTGGCTAAGCTGTGCCCGGAGGCGGATGTTGCCACCGAGCAGCAACAGTGCAGGGGAGTCGAAGTTGATCTGTGGCGCAAGCCCTTTCCTGAGGTGCAACCAGCCGAACTGGTGATCGAGGCATTTGCCTGCAAGCTGCCGGATAACTACATTAAGGCGATGGCAGCGCAACAACATGAGCCGGTGTGGTTCAATCTCGAATATCTTTCCGCCGAGAAATGGGTCGAAAGCCACCACAAGCTGCCTTCGCCGCATCCTTCGTTGCCGCTGACCAAGTATTTTTTCTTCCCCGGCTTTACGCCTAAAACAGGTGGGTTGTTGCTGGAGCGCGACCTGCTGGCGCGGCGCGATGCGTTCCAGCGCGACCCGGTGCAACAGCAGGCATTCTGGCGATCCGTCGGGATGGAAATGCCGGCAACGGGGACACTGAAAATCTCGCTGTTCAGTTACGAAAACGCCGCGCTGTCCGGCTTGCTCGATACGTGGGCGAACGGCGCCCGGCCGGTGCTGTGCCTGGTTCCGGAAGGGCGCATCCTGGCGCAGGTCGGGCAATACTTTGGCGACACCGCACCTTGTGCGGGCAGCGATTACAGCCGCGGCGGTTTGCATGTGCGCGTGCTGCCGTTCGTCGAACAGGAGCGTTACGACCTGCTGTTGTGGGCTTGCGATGTGAATTTCGTGCGCGGCGAGGATTCTTTCGTGCGGGCACAATGGGCGGGCAAGCCCTTCATCTGGCAAATTTATCCGCAACACGATGCAGTGCACATGAAAAAGCTCGAAGCATTCCTCCTCCTGTACGGCAAACCACCCGGCCAGACAGCAGGCAATGCCTTGCGGGATATGTGGATGGCGTGGAACGCAGAAACATTGAGCAATGCAGCCGGGGCCGGGCATGCGTGGCCTGCATTCATAGCGGCACGCGGCGAATTTGAACGCCACGCGCTACATTGGGCGCAGTCATTGGCCGAAAACAATCTGGTATTGAATTTGCTGGATTTTTACGGGGAAATCGGTAAAATGCGCGCCTTGAAAATTGAAGGGCAGCAAACATGAAAACAGCACAGGAAGTACGCGTAGGCAACGTCATCATGGTGGGCACCGATCCGATGGTCGTGCTCAAGGCGGAATACAGCCGTTCCGGCCGCAACGGTTCCGTGGTCAAGATGAAGATGAAGAACCTGCTGACCGACTCCGCAAAGGAAACGGTATATAGCGCCGACGACAAATTCGACCAGGTCATTCTGGACCGCAAGGAAGTGACCTATTCCTACTTTGCCGATCCGATGTATGTGTTCATGGACAGCGAATACAACCAGTACGAGATCGAGGCCGAAAGCATGGGCGACGCGATCAACTACATCGAAGACAACATGCCCTGCGAAGTGGTGTTCTACAACGACAAGGCCATCTCGGTCGAATTGCCCAATACGATCGTACGCGAAGTCATCTATACCGAGCCATCGGTTCGTGGCGATACTTCCGGAAAAGTGATGAAGCCGGCCAAGATCAGTACCGGCTTTGAATTGGCGGTTGCGGCATTCATCGAGATCGGCGACAAGATCGAGATCGATACCCGTACCAACGAATTCAAGAAACGCGCCTGATCAGCGCAGACTGATCAGAGAAAAGGCCAACCGCAGGGTTGGCCTTTTTGTTTTGGGACAGCGGAAAATCCAAGAACTCGATCGGGTATGGGCCCATACTCTATCCGGCCAGCCAGGCGGTACGCCGAATGGCGACAGGTGCAAGGCTATGGCAGTAAAGCCGGTTCAGCCGAATACTTCAGCTACCAATGGGGCAAAAGACGCGATTAAAACGGACAGGGTGGCAAGCCAACCCATCTCGCCGAAGAATTTTAATTCATCTCCAATTAATTTGTGATCTGGTTTCAGGGACATGATAGTAGCCTCCTAACAGATTTAACTTTGAACGATATGTGATGATCTGGTCATCAATACACTTTGCCGGGATTTTGCAAATTGTGTTCGCATACTAGGCATAACAGAGTAAATTTGTCAAGTATTGTTTTGGCATGCAAGTGATTCGAAGCTGTACGTGCCTTGCTCCTGGACGCCATCGCCTTTTTCTGGGTGCCGCAGCTTACTCAATCCGACTCGGCTTGATTCTAGACTGCAGTTTCTGGCCGCCGCGCGCACGCTTCGCGAAATAGTCTTGCAACACATCGCCGGACAATTTGACGACTTGCTCTTTGGTTGCCGTCCTGCCGGTTATTCTCAACTCGGCTTTATTGATCACGGCGCAGGCAGCCAATTCGTCCTTGTCGCCCAGTCCCATCAGGATGACACCCTTGCCGCCGCCGGGCAGATGTTTCATTTCCGCGAGCAGGAACACCAGCAGCCTGCCACTGGCCGATACCGCGGCGACCAGCGAATGTTCGGTGGGTGCAAACGGGGCGGGGGGCAGGATAGCTTCCTTGACTATAGTGATAAACTGTTTGCCCGCCTTGTTTCGGCCCACCATGTCGCCGATGGCGCAGGTGAATCCGTAACCTGCAGAAGTGGCGATCATGAGTTGCTGGTCGGATTTTCCGCACAGCGCGTGCGCGATTTTTGCACCGGGCGCGAGGTCAATGAAAGATGCGAGCGGCGCACCGTCGCCGCGACCCGAGGGCAGTTGCGCGACCGGGATGCTGCATACGCGGCCGTTGTCGCAGACCACGATGCAGTGGTCGGTAGTGCGGCACTCATACTTCTCCAGCAAGCCGTCGCCGTCCTTGAATGCGAGCGTGGCCAGATCCAGTCCGTGTCCCTGGCGGGTGCGCACCCAGTGCTTGTTCGAGATGATCACGGTCACCGGTTCGTCAAGCAACGGCACGACCAGGGTGGATTTTTCCTCTTCCTTGATCAGCGTGCGGCGCTCGTCGCCGTAGGTCGCGGCATCGGCTTCGATCTCGGTGGCGACCAGTTCACGCAACGCGCTTTCCTTGGCCAGCAAGCGAGTCAGTTCCTTGCGTTCTTTTTCCAGCACCTTCACTTCTTTTTCGATGCGTATGCCTTCCATGCGCGCCAACTGGCGCAGCCGGATCTCCAGTATGTCCTCGGCCTGGCGATCGGAAAGTTCGAAACGCGCGATCAACGCGGCTTTGGGATCGTCCGATTCGCGGATCAGCGCGATCACCTCGTCCAGATTCAGGAACACGATCAGGCGTCCCTGGAGTATGTGCAGCCGGTCGTTGACCTGGGCCAGCCGGTGTTCGCTGCGGCGGCGCACTGTGCCCAGACGGAACTCAACCCATTCACGGATGATTTTTGAAAGCGATTTTTGTTGCGGGCGTCCGTCCAGCCCGATCATCGTCATGTTGACCGGCGCGGAAGATTCCAGGCTGGTGTGGGCGAGCAGCACATTCATCAGCTCGTCCTCAGACTGGCGCGATGACTTGGGCTGGAACACCAGGCGTATCGCCTGCGACTTGTCGGATTCGTCGGCCACCGCGTCCAGCACCGACAGCAGCAGTTGCTTGTTATGCACCTGATCCTGATTCAGGCTCTTCTTGTTGGCTTTGACTTTCGGATTGGTCAGCTCGCCGATCTCTTCCAGCACCTTGCGCGTCGACACGCCATGCGGCAGTTCGTGCACCACGATCTGCCACTGGCCGCGCGCCAGTTCCTCGACCGTCCAGCGTGCGCGCATTTTGAGCGATCCTCGCCCGCTCAGGTAACAGTCGCGAATGTCGCGCGCGGAGGAGATGATCTGCCCGCCGCCCGGGAAGTCCGGCCCGTGTATGCAGGCGAGCAGGGCGTCGTCACCCAGGTCGGGATTGCGCACCAGCTGCACGGCGGCATCCGCGACCTCGCCCAGGTTGTGCGAGGGAATCTCCGTCGCCATGCCGACCGCGATGCCCGATGCGCCGTTGAGCAGCACCATGGGCAAACGCGCCGGAAGCATTGCGGGTTCCTTGAATGCGCCATCGTAGTTGGGCACGAAGTCCACCGTGCCCATGTCGATCTCGGACAGCAGCAGATCGGCCAACGGCGTCAGGCGTGTCTCGGTATAGCGCATCGCCGCGGCATTGTCGCCGTCGCGGGTGCCGAAGTTTCCCTGGCCATCCACCAGCGGATAGCGCAGCGAAAAATCCTGCGCCAGTCTCACCATCGCCTCGTAGGCGGAGGAGTCGCCGTGGGGATGATATTTGCCCAGCACGTCGCCGACCACGCGTGCCGACTTGACGTGTTTGCTGCCGTGATTCAGGCCCATCGCGCGCATTGCGTAGAGGATGCGACGCTGCACCGGTTTCTGCCCGTCGCACACGTCCGGCAGTGCGCGGCCTTTGACTACCGAGATGGCGTATTCCAGATAGGCGCGCTCGGCATACTGCGCGATTGGTACCTCGTCGCCATCCGGCAGCGCGGGCAGCGGGGCGAATTGTCTTGCGCCACCGTTGCCGCCGGCCGTTACCGGTTCCGGCACCTCTGCAGATTCTTCCACCGCTTCCGTTGTATTGTTTTCTTCAGCGGAAAACAGATCGGACTGGTCTTCGTTATCCGGATTGTTTGGGTCGTTCGGGTTGCTTGGATTATTGCTCATGCTTACACATCCCCCGTAACTTCATTGCCGTGATATTCCAGCCACGCGCGGCGTGTCGATGCTTCGTGTTTACCCATCAGCATGTTGAACATATCCATATTTTCGTTGAACGGGATCGCGGCGACATTCACTTTCAGCGCGCGCCGCGTATCGGGGTTGAGCGTGGTGTCCCACAGTTGCTCGGCATTCATCTCGCCCAGGCCCTTGAAGCGCGAGATCGACCACGATCCTTCGCGTATCTTTTCCTGGCGCAATCGGTCCTCGATGGCGAGCAGTTCGCCCTCGTTGAGCGCGTAGATCTTGCGGATCGGCTTCTTGCCCTGCGCGGGGACATCCACGCGGAACAACGGCGGCTGCGCCAGATAGATCTTGCCGGCCAGCACCACCTGGTAGAAGTGGCGGAAGAACAGCGTGAGCAGGAGGGTGGAGATGTGCGCGCCGTCCACGTCGGCGTCGGCCATGATGTAGATGCCGTTGTAGCGCAGGCCGGACAAATCTGCCGCTTCATTCGGCTCGTGCGGGTCCACACCTATCGCCACGGCGATGTCGTGTATTTCGTTGTTGGCAAACAGGCGATCCTTCTCCACCTCGAAGGTGTTGAGCACCTTGCCGCGCAACGGCAGCACCGCTTGGAATTCCTTGTTGCGTCCCTGTTTGGCCGAGCCGCCCGCCGAATCGCCCTCCACCAGAAACAGCTCGGTGCGGGTGGGATCGCTGGAGCTGCAATCGGTCAGCTTGCCGGGCAGCACCGCGACCGATGACCCCTTGCGCTTCTCGACTTTCTGCGCAGAACGCATGCGGGTCTGCGCCTGCTGGATGGCCAGTTCGGTAATGCGTTTGCCATAGTCCACATGCTCATTCAGCCACAGGTCCAGCGGATCTTTTACCATCAGCGACACCAGGCGTAGCGCATCGCGCGATACCAGCTTGTCCTTGGTTTGTCCCTGGAACTGCGGGTCGAGCACCCTGGCCGACAGCACGAAGCTGGCGCGCGAAAACACGTCGTCCGACACCAGCTTCACGCCCTTGGGCAACATACCGTGCAATTCGGCAAAATTCTTCACCGCGTTGAACACGCCGTCCTTCAATCCGGAATCGTGCGTGCCGCCCGACCAGGTGGGGATCAGGTTGACGTAGGACTCGCGCACCACCGCGCCTTCCGCCGACCACACGATCGCCCAGGCCGCGCCTTCGCCTTCGGCATAACCGCTGTCGCTGCCGGCCGGCACGAACTTCTCCATCGCGAAGATCGGCACGGCCAGTTCCTGCTCGGCGGTCGCTTCGGTCAGGTATCCGCGTAATCCGTCCGGATAAGACCATGATCTCGTCTCGCCGGTTTTCTCGATATGCAGGGTGATGCTTGCACCCGGCAGCAACACCGCCTTGGAACGCAGCGAGCGTTCCAGTTGCGGCAGGATGATATTGGGCACGTCAAAATATTTAGGGTTCGGCCATGCGCGCACCGTGGTGCCGGTGCGCTTCTTCGGGCAGTCGCCGACGCGCGCCAGCGGTGCTTCGGCCACGCCGTTCTTGAAGCGGATGAAATGCTCGCCTCCATCCCGATACACCGTCACCTCGACCCTGGTGGACAGCGCATTGGTGACTGCAACGCCGACGCCGTGCAGGCCGCCCGCGAATTTGTAAGCCCCGCCGGTTTCCTTGTCGAACTTGCCGCCGGAGTGCAGCACCGTGAAAGCCACTTCCACCACCGACACGCCTTCTTCCGAATGGATGCCGACCGGGATGCCGCGCCCATCGTCGCTCACGGTCACCGAGCCGTCGCTGTGTGCCGTGACGGCGATGTTGCTCGCATAAGCCGCCAGCGCCTCGTCGCAGGCGTTGTCCACCACCTCGGCGATCAGGTGATTGGGTGATTCGAGATTGGTATACATCCCCGGTCGCTGGCGCACCGGTTCGAGACCGCGCAAAACTTTGAAACTTGATTCGTCGTAGGTAATTTTTGCCATAGTTGGAGTCAGGGTGGAACTGTTAGTGTGTTTCAATTTGCCTGCAGGATGCTTTGGGGGGCGTATTTTACAGAAAGTGGAGGGGAGGGTTGATTTGGTTTTTTCGGGCCAGGCTGGCTCAACGATTTTACAAACCAAATATTGCAATATGACGTTCCGCGAAGTGCTTTGAATAAACAAGTTGCGAATATATGGACCGCTGCAAATATTTTCGCTTCAGGTGTTAACTTTGGTAACTTTTTGCCGATATTAACAAACATAAGCACAGCAAGATTAAACAATGAAGAAATTAATGCTAACACTGCCGTTTCTGTTACTTAGCCTTTCGGCATCAGCAGAACCCAGTCATTTCACGGATGTGATTGGCTCGGCGCTATTATGCAGAGATCAGATCAGTTCCGTATATTTTAACGATTACATGACCAATAATTTTGGTAAATCCGAATTTAGTTCCGGCGGGGCAAGCTGGTGGAAAATCAACGGGAAATTATTTAATTCAAAACTTGAGTACATCTTTGTAGGCGAAAACGATGATTTCATTGGCGCCACGTTTGCAGATGCGCCGGACAAGTTAATCGCAAAGATCAAAGGCGCTACGGGGATGAGTTATCGGCAGGACGGAGCTGACAAGTGGGTTACACCTACTTACGGAATCATCATCAAATACAATGACAACGCTGCGCCTAGCAAGATGTTTTGTATCGGTTCGCCATTAATACCTTCGATGATTTGAGCAGGCTTCACCTCCACCGGTTGTGAAACAAGTCCAGACCGTTGCAGCAGTTGTTAATTGTAAAAATTAACCAACTTTGAAGTCAGCACTGACAGGAATACATCCTCTGCATAAACAAATCTGCATTGACCGTTGCAAGGTCGGATGGAATGGTTGTCAGTTTATTCGTCGACACAACCGGCTGTTGCTGGCACATCTGGGCTACAGCCGGAATCCACCCCGCGCACATGACCTCATCACCGTATTCTGTCTCCATTAAGCTGCGTTCCATTTCGTAGCCGCCTATGTTCATTACGATATCCATGACACACCTCCTGTCTACATATTGAAATATGGATCACCATATGCAATCACTGTACGTCTGCCGCATTATGGATTCCGTGCGTTAACGTACATAGGGATGTAATCACTGGGTGAAGGAGTAAGCTCACTTCGCCATTGTTTTGCAGTTTGCAAAATGCCGGGAGCAAACAAAAACGACACCGCGAGGGTGTCATTTTTGTTTTGTTGGTGGAGGCGGGGGGAATTGAAAGTTGATCGCATGTAAAAAATCAACTAGTTACCGTTGACCTGTGACTAATTAGTGACCATTGCTGAATGATTCTGCTTCCAGCAGACGTATCAACTGATGCAATCCAGCGCCCATATCATAAATACAAAAGGTAGCAATTTGCCCGTTTCCATGACGGGTATTTACTGTTAGATTTCAGCCTAATAATTTTAAGTGCCAGTGATTTTCGGTAGGATAAAAGTAATAAAATACAACAAAACTGAAATTGGGTGATGTTTAAGCAATATGCCACCCAAGGAGGATTGCATGACAGATTACAGTGCAAGATTGCCATTAATTAAAAAAATTGAGCGGCTTCGCGGCTCTTCGGTTATTTGCTATATAACTGGTGATCGACGTCAACTCGAAACGCAAATCTCACCAGAAATAATTGATTTGTTTATAGAACACTTAGATGCAATTGGACCAACAAAAAAATTATCCTTAATATTGCACACCAACGGCGGGGATACAGGTGCTGCATGGAGACTTATCAATCTGTTACATACGTTCTGTGAAGAACTTGAAGTAATTATTCCATCAAAGGCCATGAGTGCTGGAACTTTAATCTCACTTGGCGCCAACAAAATAGTAATGACCAAACAGGCTGCTCTAGGCCCAATTGACCCAAGTCTCAATCATCCGCTAAGCCCTGTAGTCCCAAGTTCTCCACAAACAAGAGTTCCTGTAAGCGTTGAGGAGGTTAGAGGATACCTTGACGCAATTAAATCACTGGGAATTAACGATAGCGCCAGCCTGGCGCAGATAATTATTGACCTTTCAAACAAGGTGCACCCTTTGGTCCTTGGGCAAATTTTTAGATCAAGAGAGCAAATACGGTTTTTAGCAAAGAAATTACTTAAAAGGCAAGTAAATGAAGAGGAGAAAAGCAAGGAAATTATTGACTTTCTTTGCGCTGAATCTGGTAGTCATGACTATACAATTAACAGACGTGAAGCTGTTTCAATGGGTTTAAATATTGAAAAACCTTCTGATAATCTTTACAAAATAATTAGAGGGCTACATTTAAGTTACGTTAATGAAATGAAAATGCTGGAGCCTTTTGACCCTTACAGCGCAATTGGGGGGAATGCTACTTTTAACTATATATATTCACGTGCTGCAATTGAAAGCAAATTAGTTGGTAGTCATCAATTCATATCGGAAGGCGTGCTGACCAAAGCGACTACTCAGCAAATGGGGCCATTTGGGCCAATATCGCAAGAACAGATAAATGATAGTCGTAAATTCGAGGGGTGGAGGAAGATAATATGAGCTATTTTAAAAATACTACAGATGCGAGCAAAATATATACACCCAGTTCAGATGCAGGAAACAATAACTTAAATCGAACTGCGGTGACCGGGAATCTTTTTGACGTCATGAAAAATAGGACAATTATACGAGTTGAACAACAAACTCCAGTTAGTCCGATCAATAGCAAACCACATACGAAAACTGCAGTAAAAGACACATTTTGAATATTTAGAATTAACGGTTAGTTTTGCTAACCATTGTTTAAATATTTCCTGATTGAAATGTGTCCCTGATACAAGTATAGGCGGGCTGCGCCCGCCCCACGCGACGCACGCAAGCGTGCGTACGCGTGAGGCGTACTAACCCGCCGACCTGAGATTGCTCCCAACTCTGTTAAAACCGGCTTTGCATGAGAAGGTGAAGGAGGTTTTTCAACGTTCAGCTCACGGACGGCGTGATACTGCAGCGCTTCGTTGAAAACGCGCCCATATCTGATTGGTTTAGATTGGTACTACAAGCTGCCAGGTTTAAAGATTAGTCAATAAACACCATCCGGCTTCCAACCGCTGGCAACTTTGTTTGCCCAGACCTGATTGAATGTTCCGGCTTCATTCTGCAACTGGTTCTGGCACTCCAATTCCTCTATTGAAGTGTGGGGATGAGCGCAATAGGCAGACAATTTGATTTTCTTTTCCCAGTCTTGCCATGCCTTTGCTTTCGCTACTCGCCATTCATCAGCGCGTTTTACTGCGATGTAATTCGCAACAGGCGCTTGAATTTTGTTGTATTCCTTTTCGAACGCCGACGGCTTGTATGCAGCAACGATCGTAATAAAGAAAAGTGCAAAAAGTAAAACAAGAAACAAGTATGTTTTCATCGCGCTCCCTTTTTTGAGCATTCTAACCTTATTAACCAGCGGCTAGCCAGAGCACATCAAGCCCCTCGTCACGCCTGCTACGATGCCTTTCTGTACCAAAGGGTAGAACGAGAGTTCGGAAGTGTTCCAAGGCTGCGCTGAAGGCTTCCGAGTAAGTCCGAAACATCAGGACAGATCGAACAGGCGGAGCGATGTTTTGGGAGATACAGTAGCTCTTTTTGTTGAATTCCGCCCCAGAGAGATTCTTTGATACGTACTTGTAGAGATAGCTTACCATTTGTGCCGCTGTGTCAGCCTTGCCTGTGCGCTTATTTAGAGCTAAAGGGGTTAGCTCAGCTTCGCATTTTTTGCAGTTAGCCAAAAGTAACGAAGCATGATTGTTTTGGCGAGCTGAGCTCGCTTTGATGTGGGAGTTGGCCTTGCAGGCCGCACATTCGCCTGCATGCGAATGCCGTTCCGGGCTACAAACAGCACGCAGGTGCTGTTTGTTTAACGCCCTCCACCCCGCGTCCGTTCCGGACACGGATTCGATTCCCGTGCAATCGCGACACAACAAACAAAAACGACACCGCAAGGGTGTCGTTTTTGTTTGTTGGTGGGACGGCGGCACCCGCACAGCCGCGCTGCTATTGGCTTTATGTCAATGATACAGACGCGTTACCCACAATATTACCCTCACGCAAACATGTGATCTAGGAATCGAACTCAATTCCGTTACCAGCACAGAACAAGGCCCGCAGAAATGTGGGCTTTTTTTTTATCTTTTTTTCGTTCGTTATCAGATTGATATTGTAGTGTTTCTTATTTATAGATACGTGCAATACGTTCATAAGCGTTTTTATCATGCTGTGTTTCACCAATAGCTCCTGAGAGTAGCCAATTCGGTGTAACTCTCCAGGCGGTGGGGGCGCTTCCTGAGTAACAAAACAGACCTTGTATTAGTCGCGCCTATACGTTTCATCATATTGATTCAATTGATAATAAATATTAAAATTAATTGATTTAAACCATCAATTGTGGATAATTACAGGTATCCCCGCCGCTTGTTTTTCTTAAGGAAAAGAAAAATGAGTGATAAACAATTGCGTCTTTTGTGTTTGGCGACCGTTTCCGGCCTCACAAGCCTGTCAAAAACAAGCATTTACTGCATCCAAGATTTCCCAAAACCTATAAAAATTCAAGGGGTCGGCGCATCCGCCCAGTCCGGTGCAAGGTGGGTCGAGTCTGAAGTCTACGCTTGGATGAAATCACGCATCGAGCTGCGGGATAAGGATTCAGTGCAACTACCCGCGCACGGGAAGCGCCCGGTCGACCGATCGACCAAAGCCGACCAAAGCCGAGCTTGAGGCTGATCTCATGAGGCAAAACACTTCAACAACGGCTCATGCCGCTGTTCGTGTTCACGAACAGCTTGTGATGACGGCCCCCGAAGAAAAATTATTAGAATCCGCAATCAACATTGAAACTGCCAGCCCTTCCGGCGATGACATTCGGTACATGCACTCGATTATGTGCCAAGTGGGGTTGCCGCGTTCTAAAGTAGACGGCACCGTGTTCGAGCGCAAATCTGGCGGAGCCGTCTTGCTTGTACGAGCTGGCCATATTTTTGACGGACATGAGATGGTGCAACAACCCGTTCCATATGGAGCAATGCCGCGCCTGATGCTGGCATGGATGAACACCTATGCCGTGCGCCATAAGACGGCTGAAGTCCCCGTCGGTGACAGCGCAAGCGAGTTTCTACGCATGCTGGGAATAGAGCCTCACGGCGGTAAACGCGGAAGCTACACGACATTTCGTAAGCAGATACAAGCTCTGGCCGCTTGCGACCTAACTCTAGGGTTCAACGCAAATGGGCATGCCCACACTTTTTACGGTAAGCCTATCGAACATTTCGAGACATGGTCACAAACCGCAAGTGAACAGCGTGCTTTGTGGCCAGGAATAATGACCTTCACCGACAGCTATTTTAAAGCGCTGTCCGACCACGCAGTTCCCCTTGATATGCGTGCATTGATTGCCTTAAAAGGGTCGTCGCTTGGAATGGATATATATGCAATGTTGTCTGATCGGTTGCATCGAATCAGAGGTCGGCCAGTAAAATTGCACTGGAAAAATCTCCGCGACCAATTCGGTCAAGAATACAAAGGCAAAGATCCAGACAAGGACTTCAAACGGGAGTTCTTGAGGACCCTAGACCAAGTAAAAATGGTTTACCCAAGCGCCAAAATCCGCAAGGTCAAGGGTGGACTGCTGCTGTTGCAGTCACCTCCGCCAATCCCGTACAAATGTGCATAGGCGTATGCTCGCCACGCCTGTAACGGCCGAAGGTGGCTATTCACAAAGTCAGGGCTACCGAATGCTGTAGACATAAATGACTTGAGTCGGCCGAGTCCGGAGTAGTCGCCTTCTCTACGCAGTATTGAGTCCGGGTTTGACATCGCTTGGTCAATCAGCTCTTGAACTAGTGCGTACGCACCCGATTCGTAAAGCTTACTATTCTGCACCTCCAATAGAATTTGGACGGCAGTATGAGGGCACCTGGTAACCAATATTTGACAAAATTGCTTGTCTGCCCAAAGGTCAAGCAGCGTGTAACACACCCTTTCAAACTCAGTGGGCGGTTTCTTCTCATCTGTATTCGCAGGTGCCGTCATTGAGCACACTAAGTGGCACTTGCACGCTTTGACCGCGGTAGAGATACTGATTGAGATTTCATCTCCATATTCCCTTAGATCATCTATGTTGCCACGCGCAATGATTGATCGACTCCACTGGAGATACCTTGCAGCGTTATGTACGGAAAGGCGCGACTTTGTAGTTACCCTGAAGATCATCAATAGACTAGCCCATACCAGACATGCGCCCGCAACGAATTCCCAAAAAATGGGAAATCCGATTACGGGGATATCACGAAACTGCCATACGCGAAGAATCGCTGCTGCAAAGACACAGAGAATAGCTAGCGCTATTCCTACCCACGGTACCCAATGAGGAGTGAAGCGCGTTGCGATCCGAAATTTGACAGTTGGCTTCGCGAGCTGACTGAATGCGAAGATAAGCGCTACAACGGTGGCAAGCTGGCCGATTGAAAAAAATGTGAGCGATGGATTTAATAAATCATAACCACAAGTCCCCAAAGCCTTTACGCCCAAGCAGTAAATGTCCGGTAGTTCGCTCAATCTCATTCCTTTTGGGCTCTTCTAAGCCATTCGATTCGTTCTGTTTCACCTCATCTGGCGATGAATTGTTGTAATGAACGCCAGTTCATGGAAACAATTTTGAGTATCTCTTGTTGGCACGAAGCTAACCCCAAGCGAAGACACCACATAGTGGGCATTCAGATGACGGTGGAATTTACCATATAACGACTGCTTTAGTTTAGAACCTGACCGCCATTTTCTCGGCCAAAGTGTTCGCCTGATAATGGATGAATTTAGACGGCAGGGAATCGGCAGATTGGTGATGTCTGCTTTCCAACTAACGAAATTGCCAGACACTTTGAGCCAAAAGCAATTGTAAATTATTAGACTCTGAAATTTTAAGACCTATTCCCATATACGTTCGCGAGTATCTTCGATGCATATAATTAAGTCAGTTGCAGCGTTTCTAATATCGAAGATGATTTGACTCCCAGCCGGTTGAGAAGAGAAGTTTGATGCGTCGATGTTGAGCAAGGTAGTTTTGCGGCGTAATCGGATCAAGTTCTGTAGGGGTATCTCTAATTCGCCCAGAGGAGACTTTTGTAGCCGAAGAATAATTCGTTCAACCTGCTGTCCGAGATCAGCCGATTTGCGAGCATCAAATTGAGATGCGGTATGAAAATCTATCGCTGCTGTCTGCAAATCTGCAATATCCTTACATATTTGCATTGATATTTCACGTTTTTCTTTACGTCGATCTCGAATTAATGTGGCCCTATGAACGACCGCCCATCCAATGAACACCATAAGCCACGTTACAGCGTTAGTCCAAGGGTTTTCCATCGCTAGAAATCTTGGTCTTGGTTTCGTATGTACTCGAGAATTTCTTCTACCAAACTTGGATCGCGAGATATAAATTTAAAGCGTCGTATAAGCTCATCTGCTTCGTAGCCGGCGCGTACCAATCCTCCAAACGATTCTTCAAGAAAAGATGATTTAAGTCCACGCGCATCGCTAAGGTCAATTTCAATTTCATCGTCCGGACCTTTGAGTGCAGGAATCAAAAACTCTTCGCGAAATTTTTGACCGTTGAATGGACCGTCTGCGAGGTAACGTCCAGCCGGATAGCGGCCAAATTGCTTCCCGAGATTAATTTTCATAAACCACTCCGATTCGAAAGCAATTTCATTGGTACATTCCACATAATAAGTGTGCCAAGAATGCTGTCATTATAGTCAATTGGGTATGGGGAATCTTTACGCGAATCATACCGCCCTTTATTACTGTATACATTTACGACACCATTTGGAATATTTTCTACAACATCTACAATATTGCCTAAGCCATACCCGCGCCCATGAAGCCCGGTTCTAGTACGACCTTCAACAATTGCTTCACGAATGCAATCCCCATCTGTCGGTGTTGGTATGCGCAATATTAATTTTTCCCAAATTCCTGGTCTTTTTAAAGGAAGTGTTGTCGGAATTCCAATGCCAAGATCACAGAAAACAACACTTAAGTGGCTGTCTTTTGCTTGAGAGAACATCCACCAATCAGAACTTCCTTTGTATTTAAGGCCATCCTGTCGAATATCGTCGTAAGCGTGATGAATAGCATTGGTCATAGCCTCGCCTAGACCGCCGAGCAGTTCATCGATCATGGATGCATCGATCCTATCTTGAAACCCTTCAATAGTTGGTGCGCATAGACTGTTATCCACCAATTGCCCCTGCACAACCTGCCAATGAACCACATCATCACTAGTGGGCTTCACTGTTGAGCGGTTGGAGCATAGTCGATATATTCCAATTTGTTTGAGAACTTGGCTTGCTCGGTCATTCACAGGTTCAGTACATCGAAGTTTGACGGAGTTATTGTTAAAAGCGATTAGCCGATTCAATTCAGCATAAAGAAGTAATGTGCCTGCCGAAATAAAATGAGTGGTGTTTGAGAAATCAATCACCAAAGGAATATTTTGCTTATTATTGTAGTGGTATCGTAATCGAGTAAGGAATTCGAGTAATTCAGACCTGTGATCCGGATGGTCAATTGCTACTACTCTAGGCGCATAGTACCGTAATGCAGGTATATATTTAGACAGAACGTTTTTCCTATTCTTTCGCCGCTGCCTACTCATTTTGGACGCGGTATCTCGATTGACTTTTCTCCATTCTCTGTTGACCATTTCCTGCTGCCTAATTAAGCGAGCCTTTATCTTTTTTGAAAGTCGTTTCATGTAAGGTCAAAAGATTAGGAAATATTAAATACCTCACGATGTCGTTAAGGTAAGCAGCTATCACTATATAGGAGGGGGACGCTCATGTCACCGTTTGAATTAGCTAGCGAAAAGTAGTTAGCTTTGTATAAATTTTGCCATCACCAATAACAGCTTCGTGTCGAAAGTGACGGGACGAAATACTTGGAACCGGACATTCCGGCGGGCCGCGCTGACCGCCTTTTTCAAAAATTGCCACGTCCGCACCGACAACCAGACGGTCGAAGCGATCCCCATGACGGTACGTTCATGGCACCATGCAGACCATGAAACATGGTAATTCCACACTTGATTGTACGTCTGCTTACGCGCCTCATTGCTGCCAGTCGAAATCACCGTGATTAAGATTTGTATTGTTAGCCGACGCAGTATCCTAATGGGTGGCGATTTGAGATTGGAATCGGTGGTGGGTTTGGTATCGTAACAGGTGGCGTGTTTCGATTGGAATCAGTGGCGGATTTGCGGTGGAATACGCACCTTATCCCAGTTTTTTGAACGGCAGCACAGCAGCACCAGTGCGCAGCCCATCTAGATAATCTGCCCAGTGCTGCATCATCTTTTTTCGTTCGTCGAGCCGCAGCATGTGCG